>WNFR01000063.1_pt1 | contig 94844 bp, 73 predicted proteins | sample 5400221 | NCBI WGS metagenome assembly WNFR01 (sample SAMN13153357, study PRJNA577476) | soil metagenome | isolation source: 40 cm soil under Madrone tree | place: USA:California | collected 2016-06-14
GCGGCGCCGATCGCAGAGCGCGCGCTGAAATGCGATCCGGATGACCTGGTTCGTGAAGAAGCAGAGGTGGTCCTGGGTCATTGAGCGATCTGACCTATATGACCTATATGACCTATTATGACCAATGATCAGTACTCATTCTTTTCAGTTTCAAATTGAACTGCCGGACGCGGGGCAGCGGCTGGACGAGTTTTTCGCGTCACGCTTCGGAAGCCTCAGCCGAATGCGGATCGCGAACCTGATTGAAGCGGGAGCTTGCCTTGTGAATGGAGCCGTCGGGCGAGCCGGCTATCGCATTCTGACGGGTGATTCGGTTGAGGTATCTTTCGATGACGGCGCGCCCACGTCGATGTCACCCGAGCCAATTCCGCTCGAAGTCATTCACGAAGATGAGCACGTCATCGTAGTCGTCAAGCCAGCCGAAATGCTCGTCCATCCAACTATGAGCGTAAAGACCGGCACGCTCGCTAATGCCCTGGCGTATCATCTGAACCGAGAGTTCTATGCGAGTTCAGGGTTTCGGGTTCCTGGTTCCGGGTTTGAACCGGCGCCCGCAAACCATCACCTCGATCCGAACTTCGAACTAGAAACCAGGAACCCGGAACTATGGACACCGGTGCACGGCCAGCCGCATTCGCTTAAGCGGCCCGGTATGGTCCACCGCCTCGACCGGGCGACCTCAGGCCTGATCGTTATTGCCAAGAACTCTCGCGCACTAACGGTGTTGTCGCGCCATTTTCGAAAGCGGCTTGTAGAGAAGCGGTACTTGGCGTTGGTGCGCGGCAACGTTGAAGAGGAAGCCGGCTCGATCAGCGCGCCAATCGGCCGGGATGCGGACCAGCGCCCGCGTTGGCGGGTAATGGAAAGCGGCAAGTCCGCGGAGACTCGATTCAAAGTCCTTGAACGGACGGGACGGGTCACCCTCCTCGAGTTAGAGCCCGTCACCGGCCGCACGAACCAGCTTCGGATACACTGCGCCCACATCGGCCATCCAATCGTCGGTGATGAGATGCATGGGAATAGCGAATTTCGAATTGCGGATTGCGAATCCGAAGACACGTCCCTTCGAATCGAGGACCAATCCGAAATCCGCGATTCGCAATCCGCATTTCGTCTGTGTTTGCACGCCTCGAGGCTGGCCTTCCATCATCCTGCCGACGGTGAGTGGATGGAGTTCACTTCCCCGTTGCCCGCCGACATAGTCCAAACGGTCGAGTCGTACGCTGGGCGATGATCGCGAGCTCTCTGGCGGTTACTCACCCGCGACTCCGTGGCCTTCGCCGCCAATGTATGCGCGACAGAGCTTCAGAAACGATTCGAGGGCGGGCGGAAGATAATCGCTCTTCAGATAGGCGACGCCGAATTCCCATTTCACATCCAGGTCGCGGACGGGCGCTGAGCGAAGCGTTCCGCGCGCCACGTGAGTGTGAACCGAGCCGCGCGGAAGAATCGTTACTCCGAACCCAAGCTCTACCATCTTGATGATAGCCTCCGTGCGTTGAAGCTCCATTACAATCTTCGGATCAAGCTTGTTCTTTTCGAAGAACAGGTCGATCAGTCGGCGTGTATTGCCGCCCTTTTCTCCGAGTATCAACGGCTCGGACGAAAGCTCCTCGGCGGTGATCATGCGTGTGCGAGCGAGCTTGTGTTGCGGGCTCATCGCGGCGACCAATCGGTCGCTTCGCAGAGTCTCGGTCAGAACGTCTGATGCTTCGACCGGAAGCGAAACCAACCCGAGGTCAATGCTGCCGGCGAGGATCTGCTCGATTATCCTTTCGCTGGTGCCTCCGACCACCGACAAGTCCAGCAGCGCATATTTGCGTTTGATCTCGCTGAGGATTTCAGGCAAAGGATGCGCGGTGATCGCGGTCGACGCGACCCCGATGTGCAAGCGTCCGTGCGAAGGCCCTCCGATCGCAGCCAGATCAGCCTTGGCTTCGTCGTGTGCCCGAAGGATCGTCTCGACGTGCCCAAGCAGCGCGCGCCCGGCTTCGGTCAGATAGAGCTTCTTGTTGACTCGCAGAAACAACGGCGCCCCCACTTCTTCTTCGAGCTGGCGCATGTGGACGCTGACTGCGGCTTGAGTCAGATGTATCCGTGACGCTGCCTGGGTGAAGGAGCCGGCCTCGGCAACTGCTTTGAAGGTTCTCAAGAGCCTGAGTTCCATAGACGATCACGGACAACGAATCGTTATGATAACCATAAAAACAAATCGTTTTACAAGTGATCGAGCAGGGCCTATAACAAGGTTAAGAGCTTTGATAGGCCTAAGAGAATGTTTGAAAAAGACCACGCCCCGGTCAGCTTTATGTCCAAAACCCTCACGACCGAAACAGCAGAAGGCCCGGCCCAATCATCAACTGGTCCGTTTGCGCCCGACGAGCGCGCACCGTCTCGGGAGAAGTACTTCCTGGGCATCGACGGCGGCGGCACAAAGACTCATGCGGTGATCACCGACTCAGAATGCCGGATCGTCGGCGAAGGCTTTAGCGGCGCCGCGAACCCGTTGCGCGTCGGATTGGAAGAAGCCGTCTCGCACATCGACCAGGCGGTCGCCGACGCGTGCGCTCAGGCGGGAATCGCACTCAATAACATCGACTCCGCTTGCGCTGCGATTGCGGGCATCAACCATCCGATTCACTATCACACGATGAAAGACGCGCTGGATGACGCATTGCACGTGGGCGGGCTCGAGCTGGTCACCGATGCCCGCGCGGCGCTCGAAGGCGCGCTTGACGGTAAGGCGGGAGTCGTTGTGATCGCGGGCACCGGTTCGATCGCCATCGGCGTCAACCCCGACGGCGAGACGGCCCGTTCGGGCGGGTTTGGACCTACTTTGAGCGATGAGGGATCGGGCTATTACATTGCGCAACAGGCGTTAAAGGCGGTGGTCTCATCGTTCGACGGCCGCTCGCCCCAGACTACGCTAGCCGAACGTATCTGCAAAAGGCTTGGCGTCGCGGGCCCGAGCGATTTGCCCGGGGTCATCTACAACAGCGACTCGGAACATGTTGACATCGCGCCGTTGGCGGAGATCGTGGATGAAGCTGCGCGTGAGGGCGATGAGGTCGCACGTCAGATATTGACCGCTGCCGGACGCGAGCTTGGACGGCTCGCCGCATCGGTGATCGACAAACTGGGTCTGCACGCGAGCGCGTTTCGGGTCGCTTGCGTTGGTAGCGTTTTCAGATCCGGCGAGGTCGTGTTGGAGCCTTTGCGGGAAGCTGTCTCGCGTGTTGCACCTCACGCCGAGATTGGCCCACCGCTGTATCCACCGGCTATCGGCGCGGTGAAGCTCGCTCAGCAACTCGCGTAAGGGCAACTGCTCACTTGAGGGCAGTGTGCCGCCCGCGCGAATTCTGGTGCTTGCTTCATGATGTTCGATTCCTTTTAGTTCTCTCGAGTTTGAGCAACACAAGATCTCTTGATGGAGTCTCAGCGTGGGATTCTCCGCGATAGATTACGTTGTGCTGGTGGCCTACCTTGTGGGCATCACCATCTTTGGAACGATGTTCCGGCGTTCGCAGCGGACGGTCAAAGACTATTTCATCGGTTCGAAGAACACTTCGTGGGTCGTTATCAGCCTTTCGATCGTCGCGACCGAAACGAGCACGCTGACACTGATCGGCGTGCCGGCGCTGGCTTATTCGACGACCTTCGCGCGGCCCGAGCAGGGCGGCAGCCTGACCTATCTGCAGGTCGTGCTCGGCTACATCGTCGCGCGAATTATCATCAGCTTGCTTTTCATCCCGGCCTATTTTCAGGGTGAGCTGCTGACGGCTTATGAACTGTTGAAGCGCAGGTTCGGGGTACAAGCGAAGAACTTCGCCGCGTCGCTGTTCCTGGTCATGCGCGCGCTGGCCGAGGGCGTGCGAGTGTTTGCGGCGTCGCTTGTTTTGAGCGCGGTGCTCAGCGCGAGTTTGCCGGGTTTGCCTCATTTATGGCTATGGTCGATCTTCATCGTCGGGTTGCTGACTTTGATCTACACGTTCGAAGGTGGGATCGCCGCGGTTATCTGGACTGACCTGATTCAGCTTGTGATCTACATCGGAGGCTCGTTGTTGGCGGCTTATATGTTGCTGCGTTTGATCCCGGGCGGATGGAGCGCCGTCGTAGCCGAAGCGGCGCCCGTCAACAAGTTTCAGGTCTTCTCTTTTGCGTGGGATTTCAAGCTGCCCTTTACGTTTTGGGCAGGCTTGTTGGGCGGAACGTTTCTGACGATGGCATCGCACGGCACGGATCAACTGCTTGTTCAAAGATTGCTGACCTGCCGCAATATGCGTGACGGTCAGAAGGCGCTAGTGTTGAGCGGGTTCGTGGTGTTCTTCCAGTTCCTGCTCTTCTTGATCATTGGCATAATGCTCTTCGCTTACTACAGGTTTTATCCGCTCGAGACGCAGCTTGCGAGCACGGATGAGATCTTTCCGGCGTTTATCGTGCATCGGTTGCCGCACGGGGTTGCTGGGCTTGTGATCGCGGCGATATTTGCTGCGGCGATGTCGAACTTGAGCGGCTCGTTGAACTCGCTTGCGTCGACGACCGTGCTTGATTTCTACAAGCCGCTTCTGGGGCGAGACAAGAGCGATGAGAGTTTGTTGAAGTTGTCACGATGGCTGACGGCTGTGTGGGGAATCGTGTTGATTGGGATCGCGGTGCTGGCCAGCCGCTGGGGATCGGTGTTCACAACCGGGCTGACGATTGCGTCGCTGGTATACGGACCGATGCTGGGAGCGTTTCTGCTGGGGGTGCTCACGCGGCGAGCGAATCAAACAGGGGTGATGATCGGAATGGGGGCGTCGCTGGTTTCGATGCTGGCTGTTTGGAGGTTCACGCGGCTCGCGTGGACGTGGTATGTGCTGGCGGGAACGGTTGTGTGTTTGACTATCGGGTACACGGTGAGCGTCATGACAAAGCAACCAGGCGACACGCGCTCATTTGAAGAGGCTCCCGAGCTTGGGGCGGCTATTGATTGAATTGGAGATTATGAGAGCGAACAACAGGTTTCGCGCAAAGACGCAAAGGAACGCAAAGACGCAAAGCGGCGCTGCATTGCGGACTTTGCGGTCCTTTACGTCTTTGCGCGAAACAGCAATTCGTAGCCTGATCGTCCGCTGTGTTTGTTTCTCGCTCCTTCTTCCGTTAACGCTGATTGCTCAACGAGCCGAACGGCATGCTCTCAACGAATCATCAGCGAAACTCCCCCCTGCAACACCCGAGTTGGTCGGCATGTCCAGCGAGCGGCTCGCGAAGATTGACGAAGCGGTGCTCGCATCGATCGAGCGCAAAGAGACACCGGGAGCCGTTGTTCTCGTAGCGCGAAAAGGCCGAATTGTTTACCGAAAAGCGTTCGGCGACCGCGCGATTGAACCTAAACGCGAAGCGATGACCGTCGATACGATCTTTGATCTTGCCTCCCTAACGAAGATCGTCGCGACGGCTACTTCGATGATGATCCTGGTCGAGCGTGGCAAGGTTTCACTTGCCGATCCGGTGGCGCTCTACATTCCAGAGTTCGGCAAGCACGGAAAAGAGCGAATCACGGTCGAGCAGTTGATGACGCATCGCGCGGGGCTGCCTCCGGATAACGAGATCGCGGACTATGTTGGGAAGACAGTTCACCCGCTCTCGCTGATCTATGAGTTGCGGCCGAGTTACGAGCCGGGCACGCGGTTCGTTTATTCGGATGTTGGTTTCATCGTGGCCGCGGAGATTTTGCGTCGAGTGTCTGGCAAACGAATTGACGCATTTGCGCGCGAGAGCATCTACGTGCCTCTCGGGATGAACGACACATGGTTCAGTACGGAAGTTGCAAAAGTACTTCGAAATATCCCAGCCGCGGTCCGCGCCGATTCGGCGCATCTCGATTTCTCCAATGAATTCTATGCGTCGGAGGCGCGAATCGAGCGGACCGCTACTACTGAAAACCGCGAAGGACGATGGATGCGCGGCGAAGTTCACGACCCGCGAGCTTACGAGATGGGCGGCGTAGCGGGACACGCGGGACTCTTCTCAACTGCCGACGACTTGGCGATCTTTTGCCAGATGATCCTCAACAAAGGCGAGTACAACGGCAAGCGGATTCTTGCTCCGTACTCAATCGAGCGAATGGTCAGCGCGCAGACTCTTCCTACTTCTCAGATGCGAGGCATCGGCTGGGACATCAATACTTCTTATTCGTCGAATCGCGGGGATCTCTTTCCCGTCGGGACGTTCGGTCACACCGGCTTCACCGGCACTAGCATCTGGCTCGATCCTGCCAGCGAAACGTTCGTTGTGCTTTTGACCAATCGAGTGCACCCAAATGGAAAAGGCGACGTAACACGGCTCCGGTCATTTGTAGCGTCGATCGTAGCGGGCGCAATCACCGAGCCTCCTCACGCGCCGGTGCTGTCGCATCTCAATTTACCGCCAACGTATGTCGATGCGCCGCGAGCGGTGATCACTCGAGGCGTTCCGTCGGGGCCGCTTCATCCGGTGCTAACTGGGATTGACGTGCTCGAGCGCGACCGGTTCAGACAGCTTGAAGGAAGGCGCATAGGGTTGATAACGAATCACACCGGACGCGACCGAGCCGGTCGCTCTACAATCGACGCGCTGGTCGCGGCTAAGAATTTGAGGCTGGTCGCCCTGTTCTCACCCGAGCACGGTCTGAGGGGCTTCGAGGATACTAACGTCGGCGACACGCGAGACGAAAAGACCGGGCTTCCCATCTACAGTCTTTACGAGAAAGACAGACGACGGCCGTCGCCGAATACGCTAAAGGGCATCGACACGCTGGTGTTCGACATTCAAGACGTCGGCGCGCGCTTCTACACCTACACAACGACCTGCGGCTACGCGATGGAGGAAGCTGCGAAGAACAAGATCAAGTTCGTCGTGCTCGATCGCCCGAATCCCATCAACGGCTACGATGTCGAGGGCCCGGTGGCGGAACGAGAGCTGACGGATCAGCCTTCTTATTCGTTCACTTCATATCACCCGGTTCCGGTTCGCTACGGAATGACGATCGGCGAGCTTGCGATGCTGTTCAACTCCGAGCGCAAGATAGGCGCGGACCTGACGGTGATCAAGATTGAAGGCTGGCGTCGAGCGGACTTCTTCGACGGCACCGCGCTGACCTGGGTGAATCCGTCGCCGAACATGCGCAGCCTCACCGAAGCGTTGCTTTATCCCGGCATCGGTTTGCTGGAGACGACGAACATTTCGGTCGGGCGGGGAACGGATACACCATTCGAAGTTATCGGCGCGCCTTGGCTGGACGGCCAGAAGCTCGCGGAAGCGCTCAATCGCGCGGGGCTGGCGGGGGCGAGGTTTGTGCCTGTAAGATTCACGCCGAAATCGTCAAAGTTTGCCAACGAAGAGTGCGGTGGCGTGAACATTGTGGTCACCGATCGCGGGGTTTTCCGTCCCGTGGCGACCGGTGTGGAGATCGCCTATCAGCTCAATCTGCTGCATTCAGGCACGTGGAAGGTTGACGATTACTTACGATTGCTGGTCAATCGCGCTGCGCTTGCGGCTCTCAAGGAAGGAAAGACCGCTTCCCAGATAGCCGCGACCTGGCAAGACGGGCTGGCACAGTTCGCTCGCATCAGGCAGAAGTATCTTCTCTACTGAGGAGAACGAGGAAAAAAAAGAGACAGACGCCGGAGCGAAGACTCATCAGTGGAATCTTCGCCGAGCGTTATCGGTCGGAATAATCAAAAAGAGGGAGGCAACCTTATGTCAGCTAGAATCAAGAAAGCGATCAGTTTCCTGGCGCTGCTTGGACTTGCGCTTGGCGCAATTCCGGCGGCGGCCCAAGAGATCACAGGCAGCATCGTAGGAATTGTCAAAGACCCACACGGCGCAGTGGTGGCCGGCGCAACGATAACGATCAGGAATACCGACAAGAACATCGTCGCTCGCACGGTTAATGCGAACGACGAAGGAAGCTACTCGGCGCCGTTCCTGCTCGCAGGCCACTACTCGGTGACGGTAGAGGCAGCGGGCTTTAAGAAATATGTAAAGACCGACATCGACCTGAACGTCAATGATCGCATTGCGGTTGACGCAACACTCGAGCCCGGTGCTGTCAGCGAAGAGGTAGTCGTAACAGCCGGCGCAGTTCAAATTGAGACGCAGACGGCAACCGCCTCGGGCCTCGTCTCAAACCTCGAAGTACGCGAGCTGCCGCTCAACAATCGCAACTTCATTCAGCTCGTGACCTTGCTGCCCGGCGTCAGTTCGACCATGACGGATCAGGCTTACATAGGGACTACCAACCCGTTCGGTCAAACCAACACCGTGTCGATCTCGATCAACGGCGGGCGCACGAGCCAGAATAATTGGACGATTGACGGCGCGGACAACGTAGACCGCGGCTCGAACCTGACACTGTTGAATTATCCGAGCGTCGACGCAATCGCGGAATTCAAGGTGCTGCGCAATCACTACAGCGCCGAATATGGGCGCAACGCCAGCGGCCACGTCAACGTCATCACCAAATCTGGCGGGCGTGATTTCCACGGCAACTTCTATGAGTTTTTCCGAAACGACAAGCTGAACGCCAACACCTACTTCAACAAACTTACCGGCCGGTTTACGACGGACACGACGGCCAAAGCGCCCGACGTGATCGTACCGGCCGGAGACCCACGCGCCGGGAAGGAGCGCACCCCGCGCCCGATCCTGCGCTACAACAACTTCGGCTACACGATCGGCGGCCCGGTTTACATTCCAGGCTTCTACAATCAGAGCAAGGAGAAAACGTTCTTCTTCTTCTCGCAGGAATTCCGCCGCGTCATCACTTACTCGACCTTTAACGCCACGGTCCCAAGCGCAGCGGAACGCGCGGGCACTTTCTCGGCGCCCATCTGCGTGGCGGTCAACGCCGCCGGCGCTTGCACGCAGTCTGCAACGCAGATCACGAACATCAACCCGGCGGCTGCCGCTTATTTGAAGGACATCTATGCCAACGTCGCGCTGCCCAATTCAGGCGTCAACACGCTCATCAGCAACGTGCGGAACGTCTTCAATCACCGTCAGGAGCTGGTGCGCGTGGACCACAACTTCAGCCCCAAGGTGACGCTGGCAGTTCGCTACCTGCACGACACGATTCCGACCGAAGAGCCTGGCGGTTTGTTTACGGGACTGACGGTGCCCGGCGTGGCGACGACCCAGACCAACTCACCCGGTTATAGCTGGGTGGCTCGCAGCGTGCAGACCCTGACCCCGTCGCTGCTAAACGAAGTCGGCTATGCGTTCTCATACGGTGCGATCGTCAGCCGCCCAATCGGACTTGCCCTCAGCGCGAACTCGCCGGATGTTGCGACGGCCGTCAAGCTGCCGTTTCCGTCCACCCTTGCCCGCATCCCGAGCATCTCGCCGGGCTACGGAGGCGTTGCCGGGTTCGGACCCTATGATGACTTCAACCGCAACCACAACATCTGGGACAACATCACATGGATTCACGGGCTGCACACCTTGAAGTTTGGCACCGGCATCAACTACTACCAGAAGACAGAGAACGCAGGGGGCAACAATGTCGGCTCATTCTCGTTCGCCTCGGCGCCGCGTCCGACAGGCAGCGCCGCCACCACAACGATGCAGCAGTGGGCAAACTTCCTGCTCGGCAACGTGTCTACATTCACTCAGGCGGACCAGGACCTGACTCCCGACATTCGTGCGCGACAGTACGAGTTCTACGTTCAGGATGACTTCCGTTGGAAGCCGAATCTAACGGTCAATTTCGGCGTGCGCTATTCGCGGTTCCGCCAACCAATCGACAAGACTGGCCAGTTGACGAACTTCGATCCGAGCCGTTACGACCCGTCGAAAGCGGTGAAGATCGATCCGACGAATGGCAACGTCATTCCAAACACCGGCGACCGGTTGAACGGCATCATCATAGCGGGCCAGAACTCACCGTTTGGCGACAAGATCGCTCCCGAGAGCAACAACGACTTCGCTCCGGTCTTCGGATTCGCGTGGGACCCATTCAAGGACGGCAAAACCGCGATTCGCGGGGGCTACGGCATCAGCTATGACGTGACGCTGGTCGGCGTTCTCGAGCAGAACATCTTCGGCAATCCGCCTTTTGTCAACAATGTCTCGATCAGCAACACCGTGCTGAACAACCCGGCCTCGGTCCTGCCGTCGATTTCCGCCGCGCCAATCAGCACTGTTCGCGGCACGCCCAACAGCAGCGACATGCCCTATATTCAGCAGTGGAGCTTCGATCTACAACGTGAGCTTGGGAAGGATTTCATGGTCGCGCTTGGCTATTATGGCTCAAAGGGCACACACCTGCCAGGCATCGTCGACTTGAACGAAGTGGCGCCGGGAGCCGCGGTTGCCGCGGGCATCATAGCCCCAGGCACGCAAGTGAACAGCACCGCAGTCACCGCGCGTCTGAACGCCGTTCGCCCGTACAAGGGAATTGTCGCCGTCAACGCGATCGAGAACTGGTTCAACTCGAACTATAACTCGATGCAGCTCTCGGTCGACAAGAGGTTCAAGGGAAGCTCGCTCATCCGGCTGTCTTATACGTTCTCCCATGCCCTGACAGACAACCAGAGCGACCGCAGCACCGCGCCGCAGAGTTTCTACAACCGCGCGGCGGACTATGGTCCGTCGCAACTGGACCGCCGGCAGATCCTGTCGGTCAACTACGTTTACGCGCTGCCATTTTTCCGCACTCAGAACGGCTTCGTAGGAAAGGCGCTTGGCGGCTGGCAGTTCTCTGGGATAAGCAGCTTTGCTGCCGGAACGCCCTTCACGGTCACAACGTCCGGCACTGATCCTGGGGCGCTTGGGTTCCTGGGCAGCAGCGCAGCGGGAGGACGCCCGGACCTCATCGCCAAAGCATCCCTGATACCCAGCGCACGCACGCGCTTGCAGTGGTTCAACCCACTGGCGTTTGCGCTCGTACCGGCGGGCGTGACCCGGCCCGGCAACTCGCCACGCGGCGTCATCGTCGGACCTGGATACCAGAAATGGGATATGACCTTGAGCAAGCGTTTCAAGTTCACCGAGAGAATGGATCTACAGTTCCGCGCCGAGGCTTACAACGTGTTCAACCATACGAATTTCCTGGGTCTGAGCACGGCCTTCGGCGGCGCCACTTTTGGACAGGTCACGAGCGATCGCGGCCCGCGCCTGGTTCAATTCGCGTTCAAGCTGTCTTACTAGGCTAAATCGCGAAGTCTAATTCGGAGCCGTTGCCGTCACTGACTGCAACGGCTCCTTTTGCGTTTCCAGGTGGAGAGTGCGGGGAGTTGACGAATGTCGATTGTCAACTGCTTACGGCCGAGAATAGAGGTCGATTACACGCTCTATAGCGCGGCGGCAGACGGCGCAAAACGACGGACTGCGTGTGAACATGATGCAGTCAATTTCCGGCCGATAGTAACCCTTCGCTTCGTACATTGCGCCTTCGAACGCGCCGACTTTGCCCGCGTACTTTTCGAAGGCGAAGAACTTGATCTCAAAATCGCGGTTCTCACGAAAGAGCGCTTCCATCTCAGCTTCGGGTCGATTCTCTGCGCGAATCTTCGCGCGGCGTATACCGTATTCGCGCGAATGCTTTTCATATTCTTCCTTCTGCCACGGAGTTGGGATCGGCGTCCCCGGCGCGACCAGGTCCTTCCACTTCAAACTCGCGGGGTCGAGCAGAGCCGTCACGTTCGGCTCCCACGGCTCGGTCCTAACCGCCGTCGGTGTGTACGCGACCGGTGATGTATAGTACTCGTCGGCAAGCCCGGCGAAGTGATGCCCAAACTCGTGAACGAAGACGTAAGGCGCTTGCTCGCTGTCGGCCGCCACCGTGCTGTACAAACCGAAGATCCCGCCGCCGCCGTATGTGCGCGAGTTGGTGATGATCTCGATGAATTCGTAGGGCGCAAACTGCGCAACGTTGCGAAGCGCGCGATTCTCAAATGTCAGAACGTATCGCTCGGAGCCGAATGCGTCGTAGCTTGCGCCCAGCGGCGACGCTCGATGAACCCCAGTCGAGGGCCGAGAGATCCCGGATTCTTCAGCGGCCGGACACAGCGCCCACACGTTGAAATCTCTTCGCCGCTCCTTGTATGGCGACGTCGCAAACATAATCTCGAGCAACCGGCGTGCGTCCTTCTCGAACTTGCCTCGCTCGGCGGCGGTGTAGCCGTCGCCCAGGATCAGGAAGTCGACTTTGTCAGCCGGATCGCCACTCTTCTGTATTTCGATCAAGGGGCCCGGCGACGCGGGCTTTGAGGTGACGACGAACATGTCTTTGGGATCGACGATGGTGGACCATATCTCGCGGAATGCGTTGTTCGAGTCGCGCTTCTTCAGGACGATCTGCACCGGCGCCTGGGGTGCTGGAAATCGCAACGACTCGTGAAAAGTGCGATTCGCGTTTTTGGCTTCGTCGGTCGTCTCCCACTCGCCGTAGATCGAGGCAAACCCCCGCGAATAGAGAAGCCGATTCGTCGTACGATCGCGGACCTCGAACAAGTACTTGCCGAGGTTTGTCTCGTCGATATTCTTTTGCGGATTGCCCGGCCACGGGAGGGGCTCGATCACTACTCGGTCGACGCTGAACATTTCCTGCGATACGTTGCCGGTGTGGTAGTAATCAAGCCGCATCGTTGACGGAACCGCTGCCTCAGCAGTTGCACGCAAGGACAAAAGGACAAAAAGCGCGGTCGAGATCAAGATCCCTTTAGTCATGGACGTGATTGTACCAATAACTTTTCAAAATGAGGTAGCGGACGACCCTCAACAAAGGGGGGACGCCGCGATCTTAATATGTGCTTTGCTAGCAAACGCGCGAGCCGCGGAATATAATTGCGGCCACGGAGGTGAGAACATGGTGAAGATACTCCTGGCTTCGTTGGTCGCCGCGGTAGCAAATTTATCGGTTTTTTCGGACGTTGGTTCTGCCCAGGCAGTAAGCCCCACCCCAAAGCAGCAACAACAGCACAAGATGAATCGGGGCATCGATGACGGAATGGTCAAGCGAGCGCCTCAAATTGGCGATGAACGGATGGCTCGCAAGGCGCCTGAGAACATTGACGACGGGATATTCAAGCCCAGAAGAGTATTCAAGACATACAAACAGACAGGGAAGCCGAAGATAAGGTAACCTTAACTCCACTAGCCGGTTGCGTTGGCCGGCTTCCATCGTCACTCACCACGAGGCTGCTAGTTGCTCAAGCTATCAACGCCATTATACGAACTGCACCTGCACGAGATTCCGCGCGTCGCCATAAAGACCGCGCAGAAACTCGCTCAAGGAGTTGCTGCCGCGACGCCACTTGGCGACGCGCATCAGGCGACAGTCGAAGACCTGATTCACTACCTGCCGATGCGCTATGAAGATCGGTCGAAGTTGGCGCCCATACGCGACTTGCAAAATGGAATGTGGGCGACCATCGAAGTCGAGGTGCGGATCGCCGGAACATATCCCGTCAAGGGCGGAAGGCTGCGAATCTTTGAGATCTCGGCAACAGACCCTACAGGGCAGGTGCGGGCGTTCTGGTGGAACCAGGGTTATCTTCAAACCTCATTCAAACAAGGGCGGCGCGCGCTGTTGTACGGACAGTGGAAGCGCAATCGGCGAGGCTTCTACGAAGTTGAGAATCCCGATTATGAGTTTGTTTTAGACGATGACGACGCGGACCCCATTCATACTGGCAGACGTGTTCCGGTTTATCGCAAGCTCGGCGAGCTACGAACGAAGCAACTTCGTTCGATAATGCATCACGTGCTCGAGCGTCTCGACTTTTCAGAGATCGAAGAGGTTGTTCCCGAGGAAGTGCTCACACGCAACAAGCTCATCCCAAGTGCCGCGGCGCTTCGCCAGGTTCATTTCCCGGCCAGCGACGCCCCGCTCGAGATCTATAACAAGTTTGGGTCGCCGGCTCATCAGCGCTTAATCTTCGAGGAGTTCTTCTGGCTGTCGCTCGCTATAGGGTTGCGCCGGCAGGGACGCGAGCAATCGCCGAAGGGAACCGTAATCGAGGTCAACGACCGCGTACGCAACGCCGTGCGTTCCATCTTACCGTTCAAACCGACAAACGCGCAGAAGCGGGTGCTTGGCGAAATAGTCGGCGATATGACCAGCTCAAAGCCGATGAACCGGCTGCTTCAAGGTGACGTCGGATCCGGGAAGACGATCGTCGCCGTTCAAGCTGCGATAGTTGCCATCGAGAACTCCTATCAAGCTGCGATCATGGCGCCGACCGAAATCCTCGCGGAACAACACGCAAGAAACGTCAAGCGGATGGTGGCGACGACGCCTTATCGAGTCGAGCTGCTCACCGGTTCGCTTACTGCCGCGCGCAAGCGCCAGCTTCATGCCGGCATCGAAGCCGGCGAAGTAGATCTGGCGATCGGCACTCATGCGTTGATTCAAGAAGCGGTCAAGTTTCACAAGCTCGGCTTCGTGGTGATCGACGAGCAACATCGCTTCGGGGTGCTTCAACGCGCGGAGTTGATCAAACGCGGCTACAATCCCGACGTTCTGGTGATGACCGCCACGCCGATTCCGCGCTCGCTGGTGATGAGCGTGTACGGCGACCTGGATCTCTCTATCATCGACGAGATGCCGCCCGGAAGAAAACAGGTGATAACCAGGGTTCGCGACGAAGGGGCTCGACGAAAGATCTACCAATTCGTCGACAAGAAGATCCGGGAAGGCGGCCAGGTCTACATCGTCTACCCGCTGGTCGAAGAATCCGAGAAGCTGGATCTGCTCAACGCGACTCAAATGGCTGAACACCTGCAAACCTCGGTGTTCCCCAACTTCCGAGTCGGACTGATTCACGGGCGAATGAAACAGGATGAGAAAGACGCGGTGATGGATGAGTTTCGAAAAGGCGCGGTTCACATACTGGTGTCAACCACGGTAATCGAAGTAGGAGTCGACGTACCGAACGCAGGCATCATGATCGTCGAACACGCTGAACGGTTTGGACTCTCGCAGCTTCATCAGCTTCGGGGGCGAGTTGGCCGCGGCGACGAGCAGAGCTATTGCATACTGCTTGCCGGAGACAAGCGCTCGCCTGAAGCTCGCGAGCGGTTGGCGATAATGGAACAGACCAGCGATGGCTTCAAGGTAGCGGAGAAGGACTTGGAGATTCGCGGCCCCGGTGAGGTGATGGGGACCCGGCAATCGGGCTTGCCTGCGTTTCGCATTGGGAACATCGTGCGCGACTACGCTTTGCTGGAATTAGCAAAGCGCGAGGCCGATCATATGCTGATTGCGCGGCGGAACTCGCGTGAGACAGCGCGGCTGGTTGAGGTAGTTCGGCGGCAGAAGAAGTTTGGACTGGCGGCAGTCGGGTAGAGCAATGCCGAAAGCAGTTTGTAATTCACGTTCGAGGATGACCCGCGTTAGACTCCCGGTCTAACACTGACGTGATCAAATCAGCAACTCTGTCGCCTCAGAAGAGTGATACTTGTGCTATCCTCCTGTAGATGGTCCCATATCAGAATCTGTGTGAGGAAGTGATCTATGCAATCTTGGCATCGATGGCTCCCGATTGCTTTAGTCGGAGTTGTCCTTTCGCTTTTGGGATTCTCCCTTTGGAAATATCTCCAGCCGTCAACGTTTTCGGACAAAAGGGATGTCATTGATCTCCTATCAAAGATTGTCGGAGGAGCGGCACTGCTGACAGGTCTTTTTTTCACTTGGCGTAATATTCAAATTACCCAGCAAACCGCGTTCAATAGCCTGAAGATCTCGCAGGAGACCTTGAGGGCAAGCGAAGAGGCGAGGTTGACCGAAAGATTCGCAAACGCAATCGACCAGATGGGAAGCGAGAAGGCTGAGGTCCGGCTTGGGGCCATATATTCACTGGAAAGAATAGCTCAGCAATCCAAGACCCACCATTGGCCGATCATGGAGATTCTGTCGGCTTACCTGCGCCATAAGAGCCCGCGGGAGAATGAAAGCTCGGCTGAAGCGGTCCCACAGTATACTACCGAAGTTCAGGCGATCTGTAAGATCATCAAGAGGCGACGGACGGAGCATGAAGAGGCAGGACAATATTTTGATTTGGGCGGCACATATATTGGAAAGGTGGACTTGTCGGGTGCCAAGCTTAGGCGTGCAAATCTCTTGGGATGTGATCTACACGCGGCAAAACTTAACGGGGCAGATCTTGAAGGAGCTGATCTCTCGTCCGCGAACTTACAATCGGCGGATCTACGAGAAGCTCTTTTACCGGGAGCCGATTTACGTCATGCTGATGTGTCATCGGCTGATCTTTCGAAAGCGCAAATGCAAGCAACGTTTCTGGAAAACGCTAACCTGAAAGCTAGCGACCTTGATAGCGCCGACTTGGCGCAGGCTTCTCTTTATGGAGCAGATCTGAGTTTTGCGAAACTTAATTATGCGAACCTGAGAGCGGCAGGTCTGCAGCACGCTACCTTGTTTGAAACTGACCTTTACAGGGCAAATCTCGAGGAAGCAAATCTCATCGGGGCGAAGCTCGGAGGCGTAAACCTTAAGGAAGCCCGCCTCGCTGGAGCAAGACTGAAGGAGGCCGACGTTCATGAAGTAGACCTCTCAGGTGCGGATCTAACAGGTGCGGATCTAACAGGTGCGGATCTAAGAGGCGTCGATCTCCGAAGGATCGTTGGTCTCAAGGTGGAACAAGTCAGAGCAGCGTCCTATTACGAGAAGAATCTACTACCAGATCATATTCTCTCGAATATTACGGTAGATGAAGTGCCTCACTCAGAGTAGAGTGCCGAGTGTCATGCTGCCACTCGACCATGCTCGCCAGCTCCCAACAGCTGCGTCAGTTCCATCGCTGCATGGGCGGCGCTTACCAGCGATTCATCGCGTGAGAAAGTAAATCTGCGCTGTTGCCTATCAATGTCAACGATAATCACATCGAAAGCACGTACCTGCTCAGTAGCTATTAGATTCGAAAGCGGGTGGACGAGAAAGCGCTCGATGGCTCGCTTGAGATGGCGCGCGCCGTACAGATAGTTAGTACCTTCGGCAAGCACGAATTGCTTGGCATCATCGGTGAGTGTGAACGTAAACTGGCACTGGCCCTCGTGAACACGTTGCTGCACCGTTCCCAGCTCGATATCGACTATCTCGCGTAATTGATCGTCCTTGAGGCTGCGGAAGACGACTACCTTATCTATCCTGTTCATGAACTCGGGCGAGAATTTTCTCTTGGCAGCTTCCGAAGCCGTGCGATAGATCTTTTGGTCCAGATCATCGGTCGCCAGCTTTCCAGCCTTAGCCGGGGCGAACCCTATTGAGCCAGTGATCAACTCGCTCATCTCCTTCGCGCCGAGGTTCGAGGTCATGAAAATCATCGTCTGCGAAAAGTCGACGCGGCGGTTGTCTCCCAAAGTAAGTGTACCCTTATCGAGCACGCCCAGCAGCAATTGCCACAGCGCATCCGACGCTTTCTCGATTTCGTCAAACAGCACAAGCGTGAACGGATCGCGCTCGGTGCGGTGTTTTTCGAGACTTTCTTGAGTCAGCAGCGGGGTGGTCTCGCGGTGCCCCAGGTAACCGGGCGGGGAGCCGATCAGTTTGGCGATCTCGTGCGAGTGCTGGAACTCCGCGCAATCAATCTTGATCACGGCGTTTCGGTCACCAAACAGAATCTCGGCGGCGGCCTCGACCACGTGGGTTTTTCCCGATCCGGTTGGGCCCAGAAAGAGCATCGACCCTAGCGGACGTGCTGGATTGGTCATCCCCGCTTGAAAGACCTGATACAGCGATGTGATGTTGCGAACAGCTCGATCCTGGCCGACCACGCGGGCGCGAAGTCCCGATTCAAACTGCTCCGCGAGTCCGCTCTTTGTACTGGGATCGAGGGCTATCAGCTTTCTCTTTTGACCATTGCTAACCATTTTAAATCTCTCTTTCAGCGCCCGTTCCTCACTCTTCCCTTTGTCCTCAGCTCTCCAGGTTGACTTGTTCGATTGCCAACTCATTGATTTCTAGCCCGTTCTTCAACCTCCGCCGCTTAATTCCCAAATCGGGTTGCGGCTATCCCTCTTTTCAGCAACTTTGATGCCTTTCTTTACTACGCAGTTGCAGCGCGGCGCGACGGCCTTCTCCTGACCGGGAACCAGAAGCGAGGCGGTCGCAAATGTCTACGGCGTTTGAGCATAGCTAAGTTGTTGCGTGAGTGCATGGGTTACCCTCTGACTAGGCTTCACACAAACTGCCAGTCGAGAAAAGACAAACTTTGTCAGCAGTCGTCATGCGGAAACGTGCTGTTATCCACCTGCCATACCCGCTTTGCCGCACGACGTCGTATGATCTCAAAAAGGCTCAGTTCAGGCCCATCGGGACCTCACTTCACGCATAGGGCAACCGCAGCGAGTATCCGAGGCTTCCCTACCGGCGGAGCAATCTCATCCGCTTGTGATACACAATCAGAAGAAGTTCCCCCGTCAGGCCCCGAGCTACCCTGCCAATGCACGATCAGCTATCATAGGCGGCGAAGTGAATCGCTACACGAGGGGCGTCCGTGTACAAGAAACTGAGAAACAGGAGCGTCGAATGAGACTTGAAGGCAAAGTTGCAATCGTAACAGGGGGAGGCGGTGGAATAGGCCGCGCCATCGCGCTGCGGTTCACGCGGGAGCGTGCGGCGGTCGTAGTGGCGGGCCCAACGGACGAGAAGATCAGATCCGTTGAGAAGGAGATTTTGGTTAGCGGGGGGCGCGCGCTTGCGGTGCTTACCGACGTAGCCGATGAGGCGGATGTCGAGCGCCTGGTCGCGGCTACCTTAAGCGGATTCGGCCAGGTCGATATTCTGGTTAACAACGCAGGGATCGCTGGACCAACTGCCCTTGTTCCCCAAGTGAGCCGCGAAGAATGGGACCGCACCTTTGCGGTCAACCTGACGGGAGCATTTCTTTGCGCCAAGCACGTGCTCCCCCACCTCATAGAGCGGCGGAGCGGATGCATCATCAACATAACGTCAATCGCGGGGCTTCAGGCCTACGCTTACCGGAGCCCGTATTGCGCGTCGAAGTGGGGCATGATCGGGCTGACGCAGACTCTGGCGCAAGAGGGCGGTCAATACGGCATAACTGCAAACGCCATTGCTCCGGGCCCGGTGCGAGGCCCTCGTATCGAGCGCGTCATACGAAATCGCGCGGAAGAGATGAAGCTTCCGTATGAAGAGGTTGTGCGTCAATACGTCGAGCCGACCGCACTAAAGCGGATGGTTGAAGAGGAAGATATCGCAGCGATGGCAGTGTTCCTCGCTTCTAACGAGGGCGCGAACATCACTGGCGAGACTTTGAACATATCGGCTGGTTATCGCCTGTCGTAAAGGAAAACTCGGCATTGAGTCGATCTTTGGTCGAGCATGGGGTTGGGCAGGCAAACCGCCAATTCACAGGGCATTGCTGTGTACTGATGAAAAGAAATCGGAAACCCGAATTGTTCCCAGGGAGGATCAGGATGACAGGTTTGAAAATCGACTTTTATTGTGTCTTTGTGTTTCGCTCCATCATCAGCCGCTTATCGGATGCTGTCCGAGATGCTCTGGTCTTCGCTTGCCGCGATTATTGAGGAGTATTACGATGGGTTCCCCGGGCCGGTAACGATCAGTCGCGGCGTCAACCAACAGCGGATCGACACGATGATCTGGGCTGGCGGGTCCACCGTCGGCTGATTCAGCCAACCAGAGTAAGCGGCCCGCTCGCCGGTGTTCGCAACCTCGAATATGGAAGCGCTTGTGGTTTCGAGTCTATCTGCATCGCATTGAGTGAAGTCTTCTGCTGACGAGTTGCTAGCGCAGCGGCGAACAGGAGTTCGTCAATAGATTCCCCGTCGGTTGGGGATTCAGCCACGCCAAAGCTCAGTCCGACCTGCGCATATTGCTCCGGCCTCACTTCAAGATGGAAAGAACTAATCTGATCTTGCGCCTGTTCGCCAAGATGGATTGCCTGGCCACGGCTGCAGTCTTTGGGCAGGCAAATAAAGTCGTTTCCTGCGATGCGGCTTAACATTCCTGCTTCACCAACTGCGTGGCGCAGCAGCCCGGCAACTTCGGCCAACATTCTGTCGCCGGCCTGATAGCCGTACGACTCGTTGACCGCGCGAAGCCCAACGACGTTGAAGCAGAGCACGGTCAGCGGCGCGCTTTCTGCTCTTGCCTTCGCCAACTGCTGCTCAAAATGCGCGTACAGCGCTCGCCCGTTTGGCAATCCGGTAAGAGCATCGGTCTGCGCGATCGCCTTTGTTTGTTCATGAAGCATCGCGTGCTGCAGCGCTGTTGAGGCGAGCCGCGAGACCGATTCTAGCAGGTGCAAATGATCGTTGTTATAAGATTCCAACTCGCTAGTGTAAAGAGCGAGAGCGCCTATGGTTTCGCCGCCTTCGGTTAAGGGGAACACTGCGGCCGTTCGATAGCCGGTTTCGTTATTAACAAGAAACTCGTTGAGGTCGAGCATCGGATCTGTGTTGTTCATCGGCCGCCCGTTGATGACGACCCAGCCCGCGATCCCACGTCCGGCGGCAAGGCTGCGCCCGCGAATCTGCTCGGCATTGCTACCGAAGGTATAAGCCGCAAGCGCTGAATCATCCTGTTGGCGCAGGTAAACTGCGCAAGTCGTGAACGGGATCATTCGCCCGAGGCGGTTGACGGTCAAAGTAACGACGTCTTGCACGTCGAGACTTGTGCTGAAGGTCTGTGCCATCTCGTACAGGGCGGCAACTTCCGCATGGGCCGCGTGAATCTGCTTTACATAATTGGGAGTTTCGGTCGCCGTCTGCGCCAGTCCCGCGGCAGGAACCGCGCTCCGCGCGCTCTCGGATAGACCGGCCTGCGTCGTCGGCGTCAACAGTGGTTGCTGGCTCGACCTGTACGCTGCGATCTCATTCTCATATGTCACAAGGTTCGCCAGGAAAGCCTCGACAACATTGGGATCGAATTGCGTTGCCGCGTTGCCACTCAAGAACTGGCAGGCCTCGTCGCGGCCCATGCCTTTGCGATACTGGCGGTCCTCGCGAACCGCATCGAAGCAGTCGGCCACGGTCAGAATTCGGGCCGTCAGCGGAATCTGTTCGCCCTTAAGCCCGTCAGGGTAACCGCGCCCATCCCATCGCTCGTGATGATGGCGAACGATTGGGACTACAGGATACGGAAAGTTGACGCGCTCGAGAATCTGCGCGCCGACGACGGTGTGAATCTTCATCTTCTCGAACTCCGCGGCGGTCAGCTTGCCCGGCTTGTTCAGAATGTAGTCGGGAACGGCGATCTTACCGACGTCGTGCAGCAACGCGCCCGCTTTGAGAGCTTCAACTTCCGGTTCGCTCAAACCAAAGTGACGCGCAAGCCCGCAAGCGTAAACTTGCACGCGATAGACGTGATCGTGCGTGATTTCATCTTTGGCATCAATGGCGGTGGCGAGCGCTTCGACGGTGGCGAGATGGAGACGACTGATGCGCTCGGTAGCCTTGGTGCGCTCGTCGGATTGTTTGAAGTAAAAGTGACAGGTCGCGAAGATGATTGCGACCAGGGGCCCGGCTGCCAATAGCAAGGCTATTCCATGGTCGATCATTGCCAGGTAGATCACTCCTGCCGCCGAAGCGCTGGCAATGAATACCAAGCTTGTCCAGGCATAATTAGCCCGCCAGAGCTTGAAAGGCTGAGACCGTTTCTTCAGGCATTGAAGGGTCACCAGCAGTGATGAGTTTAGAATGAAGTAGATAACCGCGAACACCAGCAAGGCAGTTAGCAACGTCGCGGTCGTAAGCAACTGGTAACTGTTCAGCCAACCGAGCGATCTTTGAAACAGACTTGCCGATAAGAACGCGGCGACTGACATCAATGCCGGTCCGCCAATTCGACTCGTCCAGCGTCGCGAGGTCCGCCAGGACGCGGCGAATGCGTCGGTGACCGCAATCAGTGTCGCGGGACCCGCGCCTAAGAAGAGGGCGGTTAGAAAGACAAAAAGGTCATTCGGAGTAATCGATACCTGGGTGGAGGGAACACGAATCGGAAATAGCCCCGCCAGATATACAATCATCGCCAGCGCCAGGACTGCGAGCAACTGGCTTCGATTCAAACGCAGCAGGCCGTATACCGACCAGCCAAACGCGCAGATGCCGGCCAGTGTTATAGTCCACCAGTAGACGCGAGCGCCTCGATTGTAATCCGACATCTCGATAAGTTTCATCTGCGTCTCGTGCCGGCGGTGATATAGAACGACGGACTTCTCGACTTGTCCCGAGTCACGCTTCGTTCATCACTGTTGCTTACGGCTCGGCGAAGTTGCAGGACTCGCTTAGCGTCATGCCCTCGCTGAGTGTCATGCCTTCGCTTAACGTCATGCCCTCGCTGAGCGTCATTCCTTCGCTTAACGTCATGCCCTCGCTGAGCGTCATTCCTTCGCCCAATGCGACCCCGTCACCCAGGACGACGCCTTCGCTCAGAGTCATGCCTTCGCTCAGAGTCATTCCCTGACCTGCCGCAATCCCGTTGCTGAGCGCTAACCCGTTTACGAATACGGAGTACGAGCCGGAAATGACGTCGGCGGCAATAACACCGGACGTTATGAGCTGGGTATTGCTCACCTGCGTTTCGTTGATTGTCACTCGATCGCGCACCCAAACGAGAGCTGGATTGTAGATAGCCTGATAACGCCTGAAGAGCTCCGGTCCTGCCAGGACGTGCGAGCCGCCCGCGAAAATATAGCGGCCCCACGCGAAGGTTTGACCGTTAAGAGTCGAACGAGGATTGGGCATTGTAGCGCCTGTGCGGAGAAGACTGTCTCCTACTCGTATCGTCCCTCGAGCTATCGCCGTAGAAACATCCGTGCGCAGCACCGCGGCCAATTGGACCGCGCCATCGATGTTCAAGAGACCTGCTCCCTGCTGGATCACGTTGCCCGACGCCGTTTGTCCCGCGGTGTATTGCAGGATTGCTTTGACGAGTGGCGGGGTGAGACCCGGATTGCTCTGCAGTATCAGCGCAGCGGCGCCGGCGACAGTCGGAGCTGCGATTGATGTCCCGCTCAACTGCATGAACGCATTGAGTCCGGACCCGCCGTTATGTAACTGCGGATATTGACTGATCAGCCAGGAGTTATTTGATTCTGCCGCGACAATCCGGTTGCCCGGCGCGACAAGATCAGGTTTGAGAAGGTTGTCATAGTGCTTCACGTTTGATGAATCAACCCAGTTGCCGCGCGTCGGCCCCCGCGAGCTGAAGTAGGTTATCGTTTCGTCAGAACGTGCGTCTGTTTGATGAGTGTTAGCGGCGCCGACGGTTATGACCGACGGGTCGTCGCCGGGCGACGTGATGCTGCCGTATCGTTCCAGCCCATCAATGGTCTGTCCGTAGTTGCCTGCCGCCGTGACGACCGTGATGCCTACAGCGACCGCTCGCCGAACCGCTCGGCACAACGGATCGGTCATGTAAGTCTCGGCCGAGGCGGCGCCCAGACTCAGGTTCATTACCTTGATGTTTCTTAGAGTTCGGTTTGCGATCACCCAATCGATGCCTGCGATCACGTCGCTCGTCTGCCCGATGCCGCGGTTATTGAGCACTCGGACGTCTATCAGATTCGCGTTAGGAGCTATGCCGTTGAATCCGCGCGATGAAAAGGTGCCGTTTGAGCGGCCGGCAGCCGTCCCGGCTACGTGCGATCCGTGGCCGTATCCGTCGCCGTTGCCCAGGCCGAGCAAGTCAAGGAGCGAAGAAACAATTCCGAGCCGAAGCAGGTACTGAGCGAGATTGACGTTGCTCGAAGCAATGTCAGTTTTGGCGGTGACCCGCGAGAGGCCGAGTAGATTGCCCAAGTTGCCGAACTCGCTGTGACTCGCCATTATGCCGGAGTCTAGGATTGCGATGCCGACGCCGCTCCCGTCAAGTCCATAGGTTCGCGCACGGTCCGCGCCGGTTGCGACTTCAAGGTGGCTGGCGCTCTGCTGCGCGAGGTGATCTGCTGACATTCGCTGGACGTCGCTGCGAGCCGCAATCGCGAGCAGGTTGCTTTTCGGAAGGTCCGCCAACAGTCCATTGATCGAGGTGAATTGGCGTACCACCGTTCCGCCGGCGAGACCGATGGCCGTGATCAACGCAGACGCGACCGGGCCGTTCGTCTGAATCAACGTGCGAACCCTTTGCCTTGACGGGTCCAGCCATACCGTCGAAACATTGCTGTTGAGAGCTTGCTGCAATGCCACGGACAGCTTTGTTATCGCGGACGCCTGGGCCTGCGTTCGCCCAGGTGGCAGCAACGCGAACACAAGCGTGAACGTGAGCACCAATGTGAGCAGCCCGCGAAAGCGGCGGTGATTTTGGGGGAAAATGTCGAGGCGCTTAGTCATAAAGTTCTTCATCACTAGCAAAGTACTGAGTCAGGCCAGGAGGACCGGCTATGTTCCTCCTGCGCCAACCAGGGGCAACCTCAATGCCAAATAAGTGGACCTTAGACTTGTACTGGCTCAACTGAAGGAGCCGTTCTTATTTTTCAGGCACTTGCGGTTGAGAGGTGCAAGTCAAGATTCATCGCCGACCGGGGGTCCATGACTATTGCGGGTTAGCGATCTAATCAGATTGAATGAAAAAGGGCGGTCAGCCTGACTGCCGTGATCGGTCCAGGCGCGGGCCCGTTAAGGTTGGTATGAAGCGGCGAAGCTCAATAGGTTGAGTGGGGTGTTTTCCAGGCTTTCTCCGAAAAGGTGAGCTTATAGTCGATATAGCCTTTGCGAGTTCGGCGGTGGGATAATGGTCATTAAATGCACTAGGAAACCGATGAGCAGAGATCCCAGCCTCAGCTCTAGCACGTGTTTCGCTTGATGCTTCTGCTCGTGCGGCATTACTATTTGGACTTTCCGCAAGAACGACCGAAGACGAACGCCGGGTCTTCAGCGACGGGGGAACTACCAGAACGTTTCACGATAGTTCGTTGTCGCCAGGTCGTGTTGTAGGCAACGACAACGATGAGAATACTCAATCAGCCGTTGATACTTCTTGTTCTCGGATGCATCGCCTGGGCTCAAAGCAAGGATTTCTGGGAGAAGAAAGATTACCGGCAATGGACCGACAAGGAATGCCGCAAGCTGCTCGAGGATTCTCCATGGGCCACTCACTATACCATCAGCCAGATATTCTTCGATCGCGTTACGACTGATACTACGGATCGCGAACGGCAGCAGAACCCAAAGATCGAATACAAAGTTCAAATCCGATCTGCGCTCCCAATAAAGCAGGGTATCGTGAGGCTGTCACAGATCAACGCCAAGTACGAACAGCTTAACGACGAGCAGCGAAAGGCCTTCGATGCGAACGCCGAAACGTTCATAGCCGGGCGCTCGACTGATTCGATTGTTATGCATGTAAGCTACTCCGCGACTGCGCAGCTCGACGACCGCGATTTGGTGCGACACTGGCACACCCAGACCACGGAGAGCCTCAGGAACGTCACCTTCCTCATCGGAAGCGGAGGCGAGAGGGTTCCGCTTTCAGTCTATCGTCCCGGAGCAGGCGAGTCGCACGAGTTTCAATTTGTGTTCCCGCGTCAGCACAATGGCCGGCCGGTCATCGGACCGGGCGCCAAGGTCCTGGCCCTCGAGTTCAATCACCCGAGTATTCGCGGCCCCGCGGCTAGAATTCTGGCTGAGTTCAAGGTCGAGAAAATGATGGTGCAGGGAACGGTCGTCTATTGATCAACAATCAGCGGAGGACAGATGGCTTTGGTGAACACCGTTAGAGGCCCCATCGATGCGGCGCAGTTAGGCGTAACGCTGATGCACGAGCACGTGTTCGTGCTTTCAACTGAGGTCATGCAGAACTTTCCCGAGCCGTGGGGAGACGAAGAGAAACGAGTCGCCGATGCGGTTGCGCGATTGAACGCGCTCAAATCGCGAGGCGTCGATTCGATAGTCGACCTCACGGTCATCGGGCTCGGACGTTATATTCCGCGTATCCAGCGAATCGCGGCCCAAACCGAACTCAACATTATTGTCGCGACAGGCGTGTACACCTACAACGACGTGCCCATGTACTTTCATTACCAGGGCCCGGGAACAGTTCTTGGCGGCGATGAGTTTATGACCGACATGTTTGTGAGGGACATCGAACAAGGAATTGCGGATACCGGCGTGAAAGCCGCGATACTCAAATGCGCGACCGATGTCCAGGGCGTTACGCCAGGCGTTGAACGCGTGCTTCGCGCGGTGGCCCAGGCCCATCGGCGAACCGGTGTTCCTATTTCCACTCACACTCACGCGCACAGCGAACGCGGACTCGAGCAACAGCGCATCTTCCAGGAAGAAGGTGTTGACCTCTCGCGGGTGATCGTCGGTCATTCAGGCGATACTACGGACATCCAGTATCTTGAAAAGTTGATTTCGAACGGCTCGTATATCGGAATGGATCGCTTCGGCATTGACGTGCTGCTGCCGTTCGAAGACCGCGTGAACACCGTCGCAAAGTTGTGCGAGCTCGGCTACGCAGGCAAGATGGTGTTGTCGCAAGACGCGTCGTGTTTCATGGACGCGCTGCCGGAAGCAGCCTTGCCGGTGATGCTTCCAAACTGGCACTACCTTCATATTCACAACGACGTGATACCCGCGTTGAAGCAGCGCGGCGTCACCGACGAGCAGATCAAGACGATGCTTGTCGATAACCCGAGAAAGATATTTGAGAGGCAGGGTTCCTACTGATGATTCCTCCGTTTGACTATTCAGGCATTACCCGCGACGCGCTCGGCATAGCTCATTACGACAATCGACCGGACTCGCTGGTCGAGATGCTGCGAGCAACGGTCGACAAGTCTCCGGATCACGAAGCCATCGTCGAGCTTGACGGCGAGCGGGTAAGCTACCGGCAGCTTTGGGATCGCGCGGCACGAGTGGCGGGCGGCTTGAAAGAGACGGGCGTCAATCGTGCCGACCGAGTCGCTATTCGATTGGGGAACGGGCTCGACTGGTGCATCGCGTTTTTCGGAACGCAGATGGCAGGCGCGGTCGCCGTTCCCGTGAACACGCGTTTCAGCGAATCAGAAGTCGAATACGTCGTGACCGATTCCGGTTCCCGCTTTTCGTTTTTACCTGGCCGGCCTTTGCCCGACGGAGCCGCGCACATCGTCGATGATCTGACCAAAGACGACGTTGCCGCCATCTTCTACACGAGCGGGACGACCGGGTTTCCCAAAGGTGCGATGACCACGCACCGCAACTTCTTGTCGAACACCGAGACGTGCCGCCGTGTAGTGAAGCTGCCCGACGACGGCAGCGTGCGCAATCTTGTATCCGTCCCGCTCTTTCACGTCACCGGTTGCAACAGCCAGTTGCTGCCGACCTGTGAATCCGGTGACTCCCTGGTCATCATGTCGGCGTTCGAGGTGCAGGCGTTTCTCCGGGCGATTCGCGACGAGCGGATTAACCTGCTCACGTCTGTTCCCGCTGTCTATTGGCTTGCAATCAACCAGGCGAACTTCCGCGAGATCGACGTGTCGAACATCCGCTGGGTTACCTACGGCGGAGCGCCGATAGCGCCGGAGCTTGTCTCGCGAATCATGGAAGCGTTTCCGAACGCGCGGGTTGGGAACGGCTTCGGCCTGACCGAGACGTGCTCGGTTGCGACTTTCCTTCCTCACGAGTACGCGCACTCACGCCCGGAGTCTGTCGGTTTCGCGGCGCCCGTCGTTGATCTGGACCTTTTTGAGCCGGATTCTGCCACTGGTGTGGGCGAGTTGCTGGTCCGTGGGCCGAACGTGGTGAAGGGCTACTGGAACAAACCGGAAGCGACGGCCGAAACGTTTGTGGATGGCTGGCTTCACACCGGCGACATGGCTCGACTGGATGACGACGGCTTCGTGCAGATAGTCGATCGCAAGAAGGACATGATCTGCCGCGGGGGCGAGAACGTGTACTGCGTCGAGGTCGAGAACGCGCTTGCGGCTCACCCGGCGGTGTTCGAAGTGGCGGTTATGGGAGTGCCCGATTCAATGATGGGTGAGAAGGTCGGAGCAGTGATCGTCCCACGCCCCGGCCAGACCGTCGACCTGGATGATCTGCTCGCATTCGCTCGAAAGCACCTTGCGGATTTCAAGGTCCCTCAGTACGTCGCGATGCGAACGGAACCTATGCCTCGCAACCCCGGCGGCAAGATGCTGAAGCCGGTGCTGAGAAGAGAGACCGAATGGGGCAAGGCCCTCAGATGAAGTAAGGTCAGGCCTGGCCGACTCAGTTGAAATAGATATATTGTCGCGACAAAACTATCGGAGGCGCTTGATATGAGTTTCACAAGAATGGATCAGGGCAAGATCGAAGACTGGATGGCAATCGGTCGGGCCGTCACCCAGCGCCAGGCTTCGATGCCCGGTATCATCAAGACGATGTTGCTGCAGCTCGAAGAGCAAGTCGACGGCTTCGCTGTGAACCAGCTCCATCACTGCTTGCAGACAGCGACGCGCGCGCTTCGCGAGGGGGCTTCCGAAGAGATGATTGTCGCGGCTTTGTGTCACGACATTGGCAAAGTGATTTCTGTAGAAGATCACCCGGCAATCGCGGCCGAGATTCTCAAGCCTTACGTCTCGCACGAAACCTACGAGATCATTCGCACTCATCAGGATTTTCAGGGTCGGCACTATTATGCGTTGATGGGCAAAGACCCGGACTCGCGGCGTAAGTACGCGAGCGAGCCGTGGTACGAGATGGCTTGTATATTCACCGACGGATGGGATCAGACCTCGTTCGATCCTGAATACGACACGCTTACCCTTCCGCACTTCGAGCCAATGATCGATCGCGTGTTCGCAGGTCCCAGACGAGAGCTGGCCCAGAGTGCTTAAGCGTGGGACCGCAAGCATCCTGCCTGTCTCTTTCTTTCGGCAAGCCATGCGGGAAGGGGTGCCTGCGCTCCAGGGGCCAGTGTTTTCGCCGTCGCCCAACATCACTGTGAGGTCACAATGTCTTGCATCACCATCAGAATAAGCGTAGCGCTACTCGCCGGTACCTTGTGCTGGGCGTGTGGGTCTCCGCCAACCATCGCTTCAAAGAACGCGCCGCAAGCTTCCGCGCCAAGTTCGCAGGGCGAACTTCGATTAAAAGCGCCTGATGGCTGGGTGAGCGAGCGTCCTTCGTCGAGCATGCGCGTGTCGCAATATCAGCTTCCGGCCGCTGAGGGCGACACCGAAGGGGCATCGCTCGTTGTGTACTACTTCGGGGCGGGCCAGGGAGGCTCGGTAGACGCCAATCTCGAACGCTGGATCGGGCAGATGCAAACCCCTGATGGTAAGCCGTCAAAGGACAAAGCTAAAACTGAGAACACCACGGTCAACGGTCTGAAGGTCACGCTATTGGATGTCGCTGGCACTTATGCCGGAGGCGATATGGGCGGAGGCGGCGCAGCTCAGAGCAAACCGAACTTCCGCATGCGCGCAGGGGTCATCGAGACCCGGAAGGGCGCGTACTTCATCAAGCTGGTCGGCCCGGAGAAGACGGTTAACCGATGGGATCAAGCCTTCCAGGAGTTCATCAAGTCCGCCGACTTCAAAGGATGAGCCGCACTCTTGACGGCCCGCCGTCAAAAGTCTTCGCAACGAGGTTTGTCTTGAGCACCACGGTCCGGCCTGAGTAAAGAGCGCCTTCGATGTTGCAGGAGAGAATTCTTGTGGTAGAATACGCCCCGCAGTTGATGCACGCATCACCGATTGGACCCCGCACTAATTCAGGCCCAAGGTCATAGTAGAGTAGTCGCAAGACTGAGTAAATCGGAAAAGGCTCGCAGCGGAAGCCTATCAAGAATCAGCCGCGAGCCTTTTTGAGACTGTCACGGTACAACTAGGTTTGGTGCAACAGCCTCTACCTCTTAGACGTTCGAGGACGGCAAAAAGACACAATTAATTTTGCCGGCTTCCTTTGAGTAGATTTCTTCCTTCTAAGAGGGCCTCGCCCCGCACCTGCCTGGTCAGACTCTGGCACAACCAACAAGACCTTTCCGGACGTCATTCTGCGGCGTTCGGCGAACGGTCTTCTGGAGGGTGACTTATGTCTAACGGAAGCGCTCTGCCGCATCCGCTGCTTTCAATAGTAGTGCCCGTGTACAACGAGGAAGAAGGCATTGCCCAACTGATCCAGACGATCTTCAGCGTGCTCTCGACGGACCCGGATTTCCTGGAGCTGGTTCTGGTCGATGATGGCAGCTACGACCGCACCGCCGAGCTAGTCTCCAAGCTTGCCGAGCTCGAGCCGCGCATCCGACTGCTCAGGCACGACCGCAATCGTGGGTTGGGCGCCGCCATTCGGACCGGCCTCGAGGCGGCCGAGGGAGGTCTGATCCTATACACGGACGCCGACCTGCCTTTTGACTTCAACCTCATCCCTCAACTAATCGGGTTGGCAAGTGAAGATCGTGTCATCGTTGGATATCGGACTAACCGGGGCGAAGGTCTCCGTCGCTGGATTCTGACCAAGGGTTACAATTTCGTTTGCCGCTTTGGGCTTGGGCTGCGCCTTCGGGATGTCAACTTCGCGTGTAAGCTAATTCCACGACGCGCTGTACGCGGAATGAGGCTGACGTCGGAGGGATCGTTCATCGATGCTGAATTATTGCTTGAATGTCGGCGTCAGGGGTTTGCCATCGACGAATTCCCGCTAACCTACTATCGCCGCACGCGAGGGCTATCGACGCTCTCGCGCCCGATGGTGATTGTGGGTATCCTCACCGAAATGACAAGGTATTTCCTGCGGCGTAGCGAGGCAGTCTATGAACTCATCGAAGAAGCTGATCATAAACGCGGATGACTACGGCGCGTGCTCCGAAGTGAACCTTGCGATTGAGCAAATCGCCGCGACCGGTATCCTTGGCGGCGTCTCGGTGCTTGCCAATGGCGAGTGCTGGCTCCAGGCAGTGGATTTCTTGCGCGATAAGCCGGAACTGAGCACTGGCGTACACCTGAACGCGGTTGAGGGGCGGCCGGTGTCTTCCGCACCTGAGATCAACGTTCTTACGGGCGCAGATGGTTTGTTTCTCGGGATCGGCGCGCTGCTCAAGCGCTGGGCACTGCGGCCCGCTAAAGTATCAGTTGCTGTCGAAATTGAATGGCGAGCCCAAATTGAGAAGGTAATGAGAGCTGGGCTGTGGTTGAAACACGCTGACAGCCATCAACATCTCCACGCCTTCCCTCCTGCATACTCCTCCGCAGTCAGACTGTGCGGCGAATATGGAATACCTGCGCTTAGACATCCTCGCGAGGCTGCACCTCGCCCAGGCGGCCGCGATGGCGCCCTGGCATTGCGGCTATCGCTTGCGATATCCCGGCGAATGGTTCGACGGACCAATCTTCGCCACAACGACTACTTTCTCGGTTTTATGCGAGCAGGAGCCTACGGAATCACAGAACTAGTTGCGGACTTGCAAACTGTTCCAAACGGACTAACTGAGATAGCGTTGCATCCAAGCGTCAAGGACGGAGTGCCATATCCAAAGCTGCACGGTGACCGCGAGCGTAAGGCGCTACTCGACGAATCTCTCCCGAATCGGATCAAGCAACTAGGAATTGATCTCACAACCTGGAGTGCAGCCGCATAATGAATCGGACCCGCAACTTTGAGTCTTGGGCGATGCCTTTTCTGATGGCGGTGACTGCAATTATCTACATCGGCAGCGCCGGGATTCCCGCTTTGCTCGACGACGCCGACTCGTTCTACGCGGAGGTGGCCCGTGAGATGAACGTGAGACTTGACTGGATCACTCCGTACGCCAATGAGCTTCGTTTCTTGGAGAAGCCTCCGTTGTTCTACTGGCTGATATCCCTTTCTTATAGAGTCTTCGGTTCTACAAATGCCTTTACGGCACGCTTGCCTACAGCTCTGGCTGTCATGGGGCTGGTGTTTGTGACAGCCAGGATCGGGCAGTTGTTGTTCGGAACTCGCGCCGGAGTGCTGGGGGGATTGGCGCTAGCGACCTCGGTTGGGATGTTTCTTTTCACGCGCATCATCTTGCCTGATGCTCTCTTTGCACTCTTGCTGGCGCTGATTCTTTACTGGTTCTTGCGATGGGAGCGGGCTGAGCAAAAGGCGGGGCCATTGCTTTGGATGTACGCATTTGCCGGACTTGCTGTACTCACGCGCGGATTGATCGGCATCGTGTTCCCTGCCGGAATCATATTCTTGACTTTGCTGTCCTCGGGAAAACTCCGGAACGGAGTGCGCTTACTTTCTTTAAAGGGCGCCCTGCTGTTCCTGCTGATTGCTGTTCCCTGGCACATTGCGATCGGGTTGCGCAATCCGGGCTTCTTCTGGTTCTACTTCGTCAATGAACATTTCTTGAGGTTCCTGGGAAAGCGCTACCCGATGGATTACGGCACGGTACCACTCGTACCCTTCTGGTTGCTGCACCTCGTATGGCTTTTTCCATGGTCATTCTATCTGATCACACTTTTCCGTCCGAGCAACTTCAAACGCGCGATAGCCGAGAGTTCGGGCGGTTTGACGTTGCCGTTGGTGTGGGCACTAACGATTCTGCTGTTCTTTTCTTTTTCGACCAGATTGGAGTATTACACGCTGCCCGCGCTACCGGCGTTGGCGCTGCTGGCAGGCAGACAATGCGCAATGATATGGGAGAGGGGCGGCAGATGGCCGTCGGCAATACTAGCGTCTATGGGAGCGTTGACTGGCGTGATGCTTCTCGGAATCGCTGCTTCAGTTTCCTCGGGAGCGGCAAACGGCTTTCTTGGATTGAAAAACAATCCGGACCTGTATGCTTATTACCTTGGCCATCTCTTCGACCTCACTCCAGAGAGCCTTCTGGCGTTGCGTAGTCCGTTACTCATCGCAGCCATCGGCTTTGGCATTGTGTTCCCCTTGCATTATTTCTTTAAGTCGCTCGAGAGCAAGGCCGTAACGCTGGCATTAGGGATGTTAGTGTTCTTCATAGCTGCAAACGCAGGCTTCCTGATATTTGCGCCCCGTCTGACTTCAAAACCAATTGCCACCGAGATCAACCGTCGCCTCGATGAGGGCTCGATCATCGTCATTGATGGTGAATATGAAGAGGGGTGTAGTATCGGCTTTTATACCGAGCACACGGTCCTTATTCATAAGCCCCCATCGTCTAACCTCGAGTATGGCTCGCGTTTCGCGGACGCACCGCCATTGTTTGTTGATGATCAGGGGGTGAGAGAGTTATGGAATAAGCCCTTCAGACGCGTATTCCTGGTCACCTACCAGGCGAAACAGGAGCTACCGGAGGTCGAGCCTTCTCTGCCAAGATTCACCCTCGCCGAATACGGAGATAAGATCCTCCTTTCGAATCGTCCGGATCCCAGGTAATCGAAAGGTCCTCGGCGACGAAGTCCCTGTTGATTGCCGACAAATCCTGGTTGAAGGATTGAACAAAGATCTTTGGCAGGAACTGATCGAATCCGAAGTAGGAAGTAGTCAGATGATGATCAGCTCGTAGGTGCAGACTGCGATCTTATCTCCCGGCTTACAAGTCGCGCTCTCCCCCGCGGATACTTCGCGACCGTCGTTAATAACGATCGGATTCGCTCCCTTGCAAGTGACGGTGTACTCGTCGCCCTGCTTGGCTAACGTCGCGTGCTGACGGCTCACTTCCAGATCGCCTTCCAGTCTCAAATCGACAGCGAACTGGCGTGAGCCGCGTCCGATGGTGATCTCGTCTTTGAAGAACGGCCGCACATCGGGAGGAGCCGTATCGGCCCCTTCCACCTTGCGGTGGACGCGCACTGAGAAGGTTGGAACGAGAGGCTCGACTGGCTTGCGCGGGCGCACGATCGTAGCTTCCTCGTCGAGTTTCTCAGTCACGGTGACGAACTCCGCCGGCGCTGGTTCGGCCCGCTTGCGCGGTTTTACCATTGTTTTTTGTGCTTCGGTGTCCCAAACGTGCTGCACGCGGAAGCGCCCGGCTTCCAATCCCGGATCGACGCGCAGCTCTACGGTCAAGGTTCGAGTTTGAAAATCGCTATCGCCGGCGAGCTCTTTTGCGCGTTCCGAGAGCACGTGATGAAGACCCCGTTCGAGGCCTTCGCGTTTCTCGCCCTGCCACTCCCCGTCATCGGACGTGCTCATGAAAACGATGTACTCGCGAGGCACGTAAGTCGGCCCGCCGGGCGGCGTAAACATCTCGCGCTGCATTGAAGCCTCTATCTCACGCGCGACCGCGACCAGAAAATCGTCCCACTTGGATCGCAGTCGCGGCTCGCCCTGCTCGTCGAGGTCTTCCTCGTCGTCGATCCACTTTCTCAGATTCTCTATCCATGCTCGCATCGAAACCTCCCTGGTTCCGGGCTTAGGGTTCAGGGTTCCGGGTTCAGGGTTCCGCGTTCGGAGTTCAGTAAGTCAGCCCTCGACCGGACCTCTAAACTTAGAACCCGGAACTCAGAACGCGAAACCCGGAACTCGGAAGTCGGAACCCGGAACTACGAACCGTGAACACGGAACGGCCTAATCCAGCTTCACGTACCGCACACCCACCCATCCGTTGTCAGGCGCATTGTCGGGAGCGGTCCCGGCCCACTCCAAGACTCTTATCCTAACCCATACCCCGCGCTCTTCGATGACCCGCACTTTAGTCCCTTCCGGCAAGGCTACCAGCACCGAGCCAGCAGGATCGCTGCGCAGGTTGACGTTAGGTGCGTTCGCAATTCGTCCCTCCTTAGCCGGCGATCCGAAGAAGGGCAACCCCGTCCTTTGATCGGCGAAGTGAAAGTACGTCGACGCCGCAAGCCCGATCAGCGCCGCCGCTAGAAAGATGATGAACACTCGACGCAGCCACTCCGAGCTGACAACCGCGCGCATCCGATCGAGTACCCCTCGCTCCGCGCGATATACCCGAACGCTTGCCCTTCTTCCGCTCAAAGCCGCCGACTCCCTCTCTTCGGTAGTAACCGCCACGCTCCCATTGTGGTCGAGCGTCTGAACTCGCGAGCCGTTTGCCGCGCTCGCCGAGCCGAAAACCTGAGTTGTGACATTAAGGCGCTCCTCCGCTCCTCTGCTCCTCTGCTCCTCCACGGCGCCGCCGTCCGCGTGACTTGGCAACTCGACCACTATTCTGGCCTTGTGTGGTCGCCCGATTTCGCGAGGTACATTCGCCAGCGTCTGAAAGTTGGGACGCGCCGCAACTTGCTCAACCGTGCTGGCAGCGCTCAACCGAGACCGCACTATCGTTGCTTCATCGTCGGCCTCGCGGCTCGCGGCTCCAGCCAATCGCACTTGGGCGAAGCCCTCCCAAAACCCCTCGACAGATTGATAGCGGTCGGCGACTCGCGATGCGGTTGCCTTACTCAAGACCTCGAGTAGCGCTCCAGACCAGGCTTCGGCCGCGAGTTCGACCGGTAGTTCCTTGATGGGCTCCCGCGAAAACTGGCGAGGCGCGCGGCCGGTCATGGCGGTGTAGATAGTCTTGGCCAACGAATAAACATCAGCCGACGGAGTGAGCTTCTCATTCAGATCGTCGGCCCTCACGTCAGGATGATGCTCGGGCGGGGCGTAGACGTTTGTGCCGACACGTGTGATCTCACTCGCATCGTCGTGAGTCATCTTGGCGACGCCGAAGTCGGCGATCTTCAACACACGGCGGTCTGCCGACAGCAGCAGGTTATTGGGCTTGATATCGCGGTGAATGACTCGTTGGCTGTGCGCATAGGCGAGCGCCTCGGCCACTTGCTGAAAATAAGACAGCGCTTCGTCCAGACCGACGGGACGCTTGCGGCAGAGCGACCACAAATCGCCGCCCGGCATGTATTCGAGCACGAGGTAGTGAAAGGGCACGCCTTCAAGATCAGCAGCGGTGCCGTGGCCGAGCCTTTGAATTATGTGCGGATGCCGAACGCGGTCAAGCGCGATCGCTTCGTTCTGAAAGTTCTCAACCAGCGTCTGTTCGAGCTCCGGGTCCGGGGTTCCCTGAAGCGACGTATTGAGCGCCTTGATGATCACGAGTGGTTCTTCCCGGCGCTGATCGGACGCGAGAAAGATCTCGGCATAGCTTCCGCGGCCAAGGCAGCGGTCTACCAGGTAACGATCGTCGACTACGCTGTTTTCCAATCTAAGCTCAGGCACAGGTTGGTGTCGAAAGATGGAGGATCGAGGACAGATGATCGCGTGCGATCTTTGATCCTCTATTCTCTATCTTCGATCCTCCTTATCGCTCATCATTCATCGTTCCGCGTTCATTCTTGCGCCGTTCCTCTGCGTAGCGCGACAGCGCCGAGGCCGCTTTCGCCTTCTCGCCCATCGCTTCATACGCAGCGGCCTGCTGAACATATGCGTCGTACAACGAAGGCTGACGGGTGGTCGCTTCGTCAAAACTCTTCACTGCGACGTCATACCCGCGCTGTTCCAACTGCGCGCGCCCGAGCCAATAATGCGCCCTGGCGTTTGAAGGCTCCCGCTTCAGAACCGATTCAAATTCTGTCGCGGCAGCCTTGTAGTCGCCTCTCTCGAATGCCTCGCGTCCGATCTGCAACGGATCAATAGCGGCGTTCTTGTTCGAAGCCAGCGCGCGGTTCCTGATGAAGTCTGACGCTCGCAGCCCTCCATAGAAAGCTCCCGCAATCAGTACCAGCACCAGCAGCGTGTACATCACGACTCGCGATACCGACCGGCCGTTCTTTTTCGCATACGGCTCGGTGGTCTCGATGCGGTTCCGCCGTTCGAGCCGGCGCGTCGATTCACCCAGCTCAGGCCGCTCCGGGTTGAACTCAACTTGAATACGACCGGCGCTCGCTGGCATTCGCGAGACCGCGGAAGCTCCGGCGCTTTGCGCGCCCGACGTTCGCTTATCCCGGCTCGTGGGCATTCCGTCATCAATCGAAATGATCGGGGTCTGTCTGGCGCGCCCCATTTGCACCACGACGGCAGTCAAGTTGTCGTCTGCGCCGCGCTGGTGGACTATTCGTTTGAGTTCGTCCGCCGCGCGCTGCGGGTCCTTATACTCAGACAACACGCGCGCGATCTCTTCGTCGGACAAATGCCGGTAGATGCCGTCGCTGCACAATAGGAACCGGGCGCCGTCGCGGGCGCGGATGGATTTGATCTCGACTTCGACAACGCTATCGACGCCGAGCGCGCGATTAATGATATTGCGGCTAGCCAACTCGGCTGCCTGTTCGCGGACGATTCGACCGGCTCTGATGTCATCATTCAGATCGGTGTGATCAACGGTCTCGCGATAAAAGCGCCCATCTTCCAGGCGGTAAACGCGGCTATCACCAACGTGAGCTACAGTCACGCGGTTGCCGTCGACGTGAATCAACGCAACTGTTGTCGCCATTGTCTTATAAGCCGGATCGCTTTCAGCCAGTTCGAACACGTCGCGGTTGGCAAAGTCGATCGCGCGGCGGATGAGCTCGACCGATGAACCGTCGGAATTGTGTGCGAGAGCCTCTTCGATTGTCTCGGCGGCGGTCTGGCTGGCGACTTCGCCTGCGCGCTGACCTCCCACGCCGTCGAACACGGCGAATAAGCCGCGTTCCGGAATCGCGAGAAAGCGATCCTGATTGACGGGCCGTTTGGGGCTCAACCCGCGGTCACAGACATAGCCGACTTTGAGGTCCATAGGTCACTCAGATGCCGCGAGAATAGATACGCTGGCCGCCAGCCGCTCGTTCGTCGCGTCAGAGTATTAGATCACTACCTAAGCATCTTAGCACTTCGCAACTGACCACGTGAACGACCATTCAACCGTCTGCTTGAGCGATCGATTTTGCGCCAGGGCAGTTTACGACGGTCCTGTGGAACGATCTCCGCTTCCACTCGTTTAAGTTTGAGCATAAGCGGAAACTCACCGATACTTGTGTGTATAATGCCGAGGTGGCCGACGACTCGTGCACCGACATCGTTATCATCAGCGAGCCTATCAGCGCGCAGCGCCTGGCTGAACTTGCGGCCGAGCGTTTCGGTGATATGGTGAAGGCGGTAGTGGACATCAACCGGCGACTGCTTGCGCTAGGCGGCGAACTTCACTCAGATGAGGAAGCATTGCTATTGGAACAGGGTTCCGCACAAGCGGACCTGTGGGGCATAAACATCTATCCAGAGAAGCCGAGATCAGAATGGGTCGAGTTTGACTCCATGATCAACATCAGGCCGCGAATCGGTAATCGCTCACGCGGTGTGGAAGACGCCGGCAGGCGACAACTGATCTGCGAGATCGTCGATTCCCTCATACGATGAAACGACTAATCCATAAAGAGCTTGCAGACGGACGGTGGTTTACGTTCTCAGTCTCTGAACAACTGGGCAATGTCGGAAGCGAGTTCGAGCGCGCGGCTAGAGCGTTCGAGCGTGGGGACCACGAGCGCTTCGAAAGGGCCTTTGAGCGCATGCTCGAGCTGCTAGACCTAACTGTGGATGACCCGAAATGGCGAACGGCCTGCCGGTTGCGGGAACTGCTCCGATTGCGAGAGGAGGTGTGCGATGTCTTCCACGGCAATGAGATCTTCGGGACATCAATCGAGACGTTGAAGAAGTACTTTCTCTACTTTGGCATCGCTGCAAGAGCGGACCGGTGAAGAACAGCCAATAACAACGATCACATACTCAACCAGTGGCGTTGAGCGAACTCTCCCTTTCTCTGTCCGGCTCGTATCACTCAATCACGCCAGGTCAGAATTGGCGCTACCGCTTTGTAGCCCTCGCGGTTGGCGATCTCTTCAAGGCGTTCAACCTCGGTCTCCCATCGGTCCGCCTCCGTCTGCAGTTCGACCCGCTCCCGGTCAGTCAAGCCGACAATCTTCTCGCGCCGCCACAATTCGTGCCGCGCAGTGCTCGAGTGCAGCCGGGCGCGCATCAGATCGGGCTCCTCGATAAAACCAAACCGATGATGCCAGTTCATGCTGGCTTCGTTCGCTGCGTGATAAGCGCTCTTCAAAAGCGTCTCGCCGGCGATGTGTAGCTCGTTCATCGCATCCGACAGCAGAGCCCTCGCGATTCCATGCCGCTGCCAGGCAGGTCGAACGAACAGGAGGTCCAGGATCGAATAGCGCGGCGCGTGCGCGAGCAAAGCGGCGCCCACGATTGAGTCGCAGCCTAGCTCGCGATCGAACCCCATCGCCACGCGCGATGCCGAATGCGGCTTTCCCCGTTCGCCGGCGAAATGACTGCGGATGGCTTTTTCCGCAGCGTCGCCAATCCTCGCCGTCTCCCAGTCGCAGTACTCTACTGAATCAACGAATGCCTCAAGAAACGCCGAAGTCAACTCGGCCGCATTGTCTCTGGTGACTTTTCTGAGAACGACGCTTGTGTCGACTTGTCCCGCCGTAACGGGCATCGCAACGATCACGCCGTGCTCTCGCGGAGTGATATGAGCGCGGCCGTCCCAGTACTCGTACTTCCAGCCGGGTCGCATCGGCAGCATCTCGAACTCTTCAATGCTCATCTGCGGGTGCTCGCTCCTCACATGGGAATCTTGAATCAAACCGGCAGGCCAGACAACCTCCTGGGAGCGACACCTCTTGGGAGCGCAGGCATCCTTGCCTGCCTCCCCGCATGCCGAGAATCCCGAAAAAAGAAGCAGGTAAGGATGCCTGCGCTCCCAGGGTAGACCTCCCAATTAATCGAGTGGTATCGTCATAACCTCTCAACTGCAGGAGGTACCTATGACGAGCCAGCCCAAACAATCATCCTCGCCGAAAGGCGGAAGCTTTCTCATCGAAGCCATCGCCCCTGAAGACGTCTTCATTCCGGAAGACATCACCGAAGAGCAACGAATGTTCGCACGAGCCGCCGAGGAGTTCCTGCGCAAAGAAGTCATTCCGCGCGAAGATGCGATCTACGCTAAAGACTATGCGGTCCATCGCGAGTTGATGCGGAAGGCCGGTGAGCTAGGCTTGCTCTCGATCGACATCCCCGAGAAATATGGCGGCCTTGGCTTGCACAAAGTCAGCTCGGCAGTGGTCGGCGAGCAGTTTGCCCTGCAAGCTTCGTTCGCCGGAACGCAAAGCTCCCACGTCAACATCGGCACACTCCCGATAGTGTTTTTTGGCACAGAAGCTCAGAAACGCAAGTACCTCCCCCTCCTCGCAAGCGGCGAATGGATCGGCGCATACGCCTTGACCGAGCCGCAGTCGGGCTCGGACGCGCTTGCGGCAAAAACCAAAGCCGTTCTCTCTCCCGACGGGCGTCATTACATCCTCAATGGTCAGAAGATGTGGATCACCAACGGAGGTTTCGCCGACCTGTTCACAGTGTTCGCCAAGGTTGACGGCGAGAAATTCACCGCGTTTCTGGTCGAACGCGGGCCGGGACTCGTCAGCGGTCACGAAGAGAAAAAGCTTGGCATCGACGGCTCGTCTACGACCGCGCTGATGCTCGAAGACTGTCACGTCCCTGTCGAGAACGTTCTGGGCGAAATCGGCCGCGGTCACAAGATCGCTTTCAACGTTCTGAACATTGGTCGCCTGAAACTCGGAGCCCGATCAGTCGGCACGATCAAGCTCTCGCTTCAGCAGTCGGTTCAGTACGCCAAAGAGCGTCATCAGTTCGGCCAGCCAATCGCCAACTTCGGGCTGATCAAACACAAACTCGCCGAGATGACGATTCGCGCGTACGTCGGCGAGTCGATCCTTTACCGCACCCTTGGAATGATCGACGACGCCCTCGAGCAGGCCGACAAAGACGATCCGGCCCAGGTGCTGCGCGTGCTCGAGCAGTTCGCTATCGAGTGCTCGATCATCAAGGTATGGGAGAGCGAAGCGCTCGGCTATGTTGTGGACGAAGAGGTACAGGTGTTCGGTGGCTACGGCTACTCGAAGGATTATCCGGCTGAGCGCGCTTATCGCGACGCTCGCATCGCGCGGATCTACGAAGGGACGAACGAGATCAATCGAATTGTCATCGGCTCACAGTTGCTTCGCCGAGCTGCCGCCGGTGAGCTGGCGTTGTTCGAAGCAGCCGCGAACGCAACCGAACCCGGGCTCGTTGCCGGCGAGACCCTGAACCAGACCCGCGCGAATGTCGCATTCAGCGACGAGGTGTTGCTTGTGCACGCAGCGAAGTCGATGACACTCGCGTCTATCGGCGCCGCCAACCGGGCTTACGGTGACGGCGCGCGCCACGAGCAGGAAGTGATCGCGCACATCGCCGATATGGTGATGGACGTGTACGCGATGGAGAGCGCGCTGTTAAGAACTCAGCGGTTGTTGACTGATCGCGGCATCGAAAACAGTCGCGTGCAGGCAGACATCACTCGCGTCTTCGCCCGCGACGCAGCGTCGCGCGTCGAGCGAGCGGCTCACGCTGTCGCAAGCGAGACCGAAGACCAGAAGTGTGAAGCGGCGATTGAAGAGCTTGCGCATAGCTCCCCGATGAAATCGATAGCCGCCCGCCGGCGCATCGCAGACGCGGTGATCCAGGCCGGCAAGTACAATTTGTAGCTGCTGCGCCCAGACTTCCGCGGACCGCAGTGCGCGTGACTCCCATGCCGGCCCACCCATGGCATGGCGACTTTACCATAATCAGGAGTTCGTAGTTCGGCCTTCAGGCGGAAGTTGGTAGCGCTTCGCCGGAGAGCCTAACATCCCAACTTCCGCCTGAAGGCCGAACTACGAACTCTCTCTGTAGGAGACGCTGATATGGCGACTAAGATCGATCTTATACGTCCCGACGATCTGCTCAATTTGCGGATCGAAGCAACCAACTTGCGGATCGACTTGAGCAATCCTGAAAAACCTGTTCTGGTGCTCGAAGACGCTCAGCGACAGGCCTTTCTGGCTTTTATCTTTCCGCCGCAGACGATTGCCGAGCGGGCGTACTTTGAAGCGGCTATCGTCAAGCCACCGGTCGGACCGTCCAAGGCGATCAGGCCCGAAACCAACCCGGACAAGAAACCGCCCGATCCGGAGTCAGCGAGCACGGCCAACGAGCCCCTTGATCCTCCCGGCTACGTCGACAACAATCGTCCGACCGTCGCGCAATTGGGACATCCCAGCCGGCTCGTATTCACGGTGCCTTCCAACACGCGCATTCCGTTTTCTACTGAAGGACTGCTGGACTGGTCGAAGCTGATACTGAACGTCAATCCTATCGCGGCCATCGGACCCAATCCCACACAGAATCAGATTGCGAATGCACCAGCGATCAAAGAGCCGACGCCAAACGAGACTGCGCTTGAACTCCCTTACCGTTTGGTGATCTCGCCCAATCGCGACGTACTGTGGAGCCATCGGCCCAAACCGTTCACTACACGCGGCCGCACTGAACTGTGGCACACACGGTTGCAACTAAAAACACCGGCCGGCCCGGCGGAACTTTCGCGCCAGAATAGAGCGCCGCTGCGCGCCGTATGGTCGCCGGATTACAACCCGAACCAGCGCCCGGATCCGTTTGTCAAGGATCCAGACCTCCAGCGGACGGCGATGTCTCTCGATGACCGGCATCAGATTGTCATCCTGACGTCCGCATTTCACGGCTACGATGTCGAGGTCGAGCTGGGCATTTTCCAGGCGCCCTTCGCTCCAGGCGTCAATCCAGCGCTGGCCGTTCAGTCAAAGCAACTTCCGAGGTTGAAGGTCCGTGTGCCTTATGTTCCCCAGCCGTTCGAAGCAGAGCAGCTCATGCTGACCCCGCTCGGAGGCTGGCTGCGATCGCGCGGGCATTGGAGCCCGCCGCGCACCGCCCCGCCCCCAGTGATCCGTCCGCGCCCTGATTTCACTAAGGTCTTCGCGAACCTGCAACGCATTCAGGACGGTCCCGCACTCATAGCAGCGCCTTTCGCTGAAGAGTTTGTGTTCTTGCCAGGCTTCTTCAAACGCCCCGAGCCGCAGCAGCTCGATCTTTCCGAATGGGTTCATGTGGCGACCCAGGGACGCGATCATTACGTCCGCATCGTCTACGAGGGCGAGCTCTGGCCGTTCCGGCATCGCGCCGCGCTGATCAAAGTCACTGAGCGCAAGTTCAAAGAGACGAACGGCATCATCGTCGCCTACCAGATGCAGCGCATGTTCATCGTCGTGCGCGAGCCCGAAAAGCTTTTCACCAACCTCGGCAGCCCGTTCCGACGTGTGCGGCTCACCACGATGGTCACGCCGGACATCGCCGATCCGAAGTCAATTCCGCCCGGGTCCCCTACGGTTAATCGCTCGTTCTGGGTCGAGGTGATGACCAGCGCGACTACACGCGATAAGTTCAGGTTCCACGCCATCGGCACGGACCCCGCCGGCAATGCAGTCGATTTCACCATCCCGCTGATGTTCGTTTCGATAAGCGACCTTCCCGACTTCGCCCCGCAAGCAGCGAAAGCGGTGTCGATTGAGTACAACGACAAGAACAACATCGCGATGCGAAGCGCCGTCATCCCCGGTCAAAAGGTGGTGTTCGCCGAACGCGACCCGCTCAAGCCAACCGACAACACGCAACTCGTGACCAACTTCATCAACTTCGTGGTTGATGCCGCAGGCAATCCGCCGCAGATGCTAAAGGCAGAGGTGAAGATTCCGCAGGTGCAGGAGCTGCTGGGCACCGATACGCCAACGACTATTCGCTTTTTCAAAGACTACGTCGCCAACAGCTTCGACGCGGCGACGGGCGTGTTCGCCGAAGTAGCCAGGGAAGACCTCTCGAAGTTCAAACCTGATGATCCGTTCGCCGCGATGGTGGCCGATACGCTGGGCGTCGAATTCAGCTCCGATAAAGCCGGCGGGTTCGCGACGCCGAACCTGGGAGTGTCAACGCTGACGCGTTCGCTTGGACCGCTCGCGGGCAAGGTCGCGGACGCGGTCGCCAACACGTTCAATCCCGCCGAGTTCTTCAAGGGCGTGACGGCGCAACTGTTCGGCAGTTTTGATCTCTTCAAACTCTTACCCCTAGGCTCGCTCGATAAGAACGCGCCGAAACTACGCACAGAGACCCAGGACATCCCCGGGGGTAAATTGCTTATTGCGACGCTGGACTGGGAGCCGGACTTTTTGGAGCCTACCAAGAAGCTGGATCTAACCGTCGCTGCGATAGAAAAAGACCACAACGGGGTTACCAAACTTCTTATTCATGGGCGCATCGAGAAACCCCTCAAACTCGACAACCTGGGCGCGCCGCCCGGCGACGGAGTGAAGTCCGAGATCACCGGCAAGCTGAACGCTTTCCGCGTGAGCGTGCTCAAATCCGTGTTCATCAACTTCGTCGAGTTCGGCTTCGACTCACGCACCAACAAGAAGACCGACGTAAGCGTGAAACTCGATCCAGCCAAACCGGTGGAATTCGCCGGCGACCTGGCGTTCGTCGAAGAGCTGCGCAAGGCGATCCCGCCCGATCTGTTCGGCAAGGGGCCGAGCCTGGATATCTCTCCGACCGGCATTCGCGCCGGCTTTGCCTTTGCGTTGCCGCCGATCGCGGTCGGCGTATTCTCGCTGAAGGACGTGAGCCTGGGCGCCGCGCTCACGCTGCCGTTCCTGGACGGCAAACCATCCTTCGACTTCAACGTGTCGGAACGAGCGCATCCCTTTCTGCTTGCTGTCTCCTTTTTGGGCGGGGGCGGATTCTTCCACCTCGAGCTGGACACGGCGGGGATCAAACTTCTTGAAGCCGCGTTCGAGTTCGGCGCGACCGCCGCGATCGACATCGGAGTCGCCAGCGGGGAAGTGCACATCATGGCGGGGATCTACTTCGCGATGCAGCGCAAGGAGGGCAGCACCGAGCTCGCCTGTATCCTGTCTGGCTACTTGCGTATGGGCGGCTCGCTCAGCGTGCTCGGCTTGATCAAGGTCTCGGTCGAATTCAATCTGAGCTTCACCTACGACGGAGTGAGGGACAAAGCTTACGGCCGCGCGACGCTGACGGTTCACGTCGAAGTGTTGTTCTTCAGCGCGTCGGTCGAGCTAACCATCGAGCGCGCGTTCGGCGGAAAGAGCGGCGATCCTCATTTCGCGGAATTGTTCAATACTGCAGACACCTGGAGCGAATACGCGCTTGCGTACGCATAGAGAGCGGAGGAAATATGGCGGCACAGCAAACAGTTCTGTTCACAATCATCCCGCGCGGCATCAGTCTCGATAGGCCGACGATGCCGGTATCTGTCTTCGTCTCGCCCCGGCTAATAGGTGAAACCACCCTCGGCGAGTTTCCGGATTTCCTCCGGTGGACCCGTCGCCTCAAGAGGAACGGGCTGGTGCTGGTAGTGCGCTGCGCGGGTCAGTCGTTCGACGCAAGCATCAATACAGACGTCTTGCAGCCCGACCTGTGGAAACAGTTATTCAACCGCGACACGCTGGTGCGCTCGCACAAGTTCAATGACTACTCCGATCGCGGGATCATCTCGTACTCCATGCGCCAGGCCTTGAGCGCGCTGAAGACTATCTACCAGGAAGCCGGGCTGCGCCTGGCGTTGCCCGAGGGCGGGTCGCGTGGACAGGAGGGCGGAAACCGCGCGCTTCTGCGCGACCTGGTGGACGGCCTCGACGTGCATTGGAACGGCGACCGCGCAAAGCAGTGGCGCGACGCAGTGCGGCGGATGAATGCCTCAGAAGATTTTTCCCTCAAGCAGCAGGCATTGAGCGGCCCGCTCGATCATGAGGGCCTGTTCATCATTCAACGAAACCCGGCCGCCTTCCAGAGAGTGGCTGTGCCGTTCGCGGTCTTCCATCATATGCCCACGCCGCCGCGGGAAGACAAAGAGCCTCCGCTTGATGACCAGCTCGACAAGGACAACTTGCTCGATTTTCATCAGGCGCTCAGCTCGCTGAACGCTTATCCCGATCTGCAACGCGCGCTGGGTTTGGTGTTCGATCTCGAACTGCCCAGCGCGTTTGTTAAGGAGACCCCGTTCGGCCAGTTCGGAACGCTGTCTGTGCGAGGGACCAACTTCGAGTGGGCCGTGCCAACACAAACGCCGGAGCTTGCGACGGCTTACGTGAATTTCGCGCTCGGCCAGCGCCGCCTGTTTTTCACCGCTCCGCGCGCAATGAGCGACCCGTCATCGCCGGCGAGCGTGATTGGCTTGCTAAGTCTCGATTCCGCGCGCTTCGGCTTGGCGCAGGTTGATGTGGATGGCGCCATGCACAAAGCCATCATGCTGTCGGAAACTCTGAACAATCCCGATCCCGCGCGCAACCTCGATCCCAACGCGCAGCCCGGACCCGCGCCGCATCCGGAGGTGTTCGATCCCGGCGCGACTCTGCCCTCGTTGCGTTCCGGCGGCTTGTCCTTGTTTGCGGACCGGCGCGGTCTGCAATTGCTCGACTCGATGAAGCAATCGAAAGCGTTCAACGGTGCGGTCGAAAGCGGGGGGGCGCAGCCGCGCCCGTTCTTCGCCGAAGACCTCGTGCGCGGCTACCGTCTCGATGTCTGGGACTCGCATACAAATCAGTGGCATTCACTACATCTGCGAAAAGGCGAATACCAGATAGGAGGAGACGGGTCCTTCACAACCGAAAAGGAAGAAGGCTTCGTTCAACTGGCGGCGATGCAACCGGCGAAGGGCGCGAGCCCCGGAGACAAAGACTTCTATCTGCACGAGGCGATTGCGAGATGGGCCGGATGGAGCTTGAGCGTCGCTCGACCCGGCAAGCACCTGAGCCGTTTCGCCGATCCGGACAAGGCCGTCCCGCCGGACGGCGACGACCCGGACTTTCGCGAGGACCAGCCGGACACGCCGTTCAAGATGACCGCTAAGTACAGCGTAATTCCAGGCTCGCTGCCGAGATTGCGCTTCGGCGCGCGCTATCGCATTCGCGCGCGCGCGGTTGACCTTGCAGGGAACAGCTTGCAACTCGGTGATCCGCTTGCCGACCTGCTGTCGGCGGTGTTTGCGCTGCCGGGCGATCCTGAGGGCTTTGCTTATTTGCGCTACGAACCGGTCGGCGCGCCGCTGGTCATCCTTCGAGACACACGCGCGGTAACCGATCGTGGCTCAGCCATAGATCGTGTGGTCATTCGGACGAAGAACGACGATACGGGACAGGACGCCGCCGTCGCCGACAAAACCGCTGCGGACACAACCGCCGCCGACCGGCACATCGTCCCGCCTCGCACCAGCGCAGAAATGGGCGAGCGGCTGGGAATGTTCGACGACGCAACCGGCAAACTGAAGAGCGATGCCGCGACGTGGCAACTCATCGCCGAGCGTGACGCGGGCGAATTCCAGCAGACGCCGCCGATTGACGTGGCCGGCCAACAAAAGATCTTCCCACTCGAGCCTGGCGCCCGAATCGATGCGCTGCCTCATCTGCCGGATCCACTCTCGCGCGGAGCGGCGATTCGCGATCTTCCCGGCACCCCTTCAGAAACGATCGGCAAGGCAGCGCCCGGGCCCGGCGCTGCCGCGCAGGTGAACTACGACTCGCTAAGCGATCCGAATCCGCGGCCCGGCTCCGCGACGCTGCTCAGCTTCGGCGACAGCGGTGACTGGCAGCAGACGCTGGGCTTCCGGTTGGCGCTGGCTGAACCCCAACCGAATCAGACTGACCTGCGTCCAAACTGGGACCCCGCCGAGCGCTTGCTGACGGTCTATCTGGCGAAGGGACAGACCAGGGTCGTTCCGCTCAGCAGCTACTTGACGGCCGACGATCTGAAGTTGATGGGCGTGTGGCAATGGCTGCGAGAATACATAGAGCGCATAACCGTGATTGATCCACAGCCGCAGTTCTTGCGGCCGGGCGACGCGGTTGACGAGATCGCGCACGTCGTGCAGCGCGCGGTCGAGGGCGGGCATTGGATGCTCACGCCGCCGCGGCTGATCACGCTGGTGCACGCCGTGCAGCAACCGATCGGCAAGCCGCTCTTCGCCGCGCTCAACGTTGAACATTCGACCCTGCGCGAGGGTGCGGGTGGCTTGCAGACGGCGCCGATTGCCGGCCGCACCGATCCGACCGAGCTGGCGCCGATCACCGCATGGCGCAGACCCGGCGCGACCGACGCATATCTGATCGGCGCGCTGCGCGTACACGGCGCGAGCACTGCCAAGGTCGATCTCATAGCGACGTGGGACGATCCGATAGATGATGAACTACAAAAGACGTGGACGACGGCGCACCGGGCCGCTCACGTCGATGAGCTGCCGTTGCCCGATCTCTCGGAGAATTACTTAGTGGCGAGTGGCAAGGAATACCGCCGCGTCGGCTACTACGACCCCGAGCACGATCAGATCGGCTTCGTGCGCCAGGGCGACATTACCGGTAGTCCCGACGACGATAAGATCATCTTCGTTGACGCGGCGCCGCGCCATCTGTTCAACGACACAAAGCACCATCGTGTGAGCTACACCGCCGTTGCGACCACGCGCTATCGCGAATATTTCCCGTCCGATCAGGATCTGAAGTTCACTCGCGAGAGTGAGCCGGTGTTGGTCGATGTGCCGGCATCGGAGCGGCCGCTCGCGGCTACTGTGGCGTATGTGCTTCCGACATTCGGCTGGGAGCGGCAGACTGACACCAACCTCAAGCGCAGCGTGCGATTTGGAGGCGGCTTGCGCGTTTATCTGCACCGTTCCTGGTTTTCCTCAGGCGAAGGCGAGCTGCTCGGCGTCGCGTTGTGGAACTACCAGAACGGAACGCTCAATGACGATACCCGAGAGAAGTACAAACCATTCTTCACCCAGTGGGGTATGGACCCGATCTGGCAAACCGGCAATCTCTACGGCGTGCCGGCTACCTACGACTTCCCGGACGCGGTGTCCAGCGAGAACGGCGTGACGCTGGAAGAGCGGACGGCCAGGAACGAGAAGGGAGAACCCGGGCGCGTCGACGTGGCGGGCTTCCCGGTCGAGTTCGACGAATCACGCGGGCTTTGGTACAGCGATCTCACCATCAACACATTTGGCGAAACGTATATGCCGTTCGTGCGATTGGCGCTTGTGAGATATCAACCACACGCGTTGGCCGACGCCAAAGTGTCGCGAGTTGTGCTGGCGGACTTCGCGCAGCTTACGCCGGACCGCTCGGCAATGGTCACTTGCGATCCGCATCATCCGCGCACCTTGCGGGTGGTAGTCTCTGGCGTGGCGCCTCGCGGGCCGCGCGCGGTAGTTCGCGCTGAGCCCCGCCCCCAGGAGATCAGCAAACGCCCAACCCAGATTCGGGTGCGAGTCCAGGAGCGCGACCCCCAGATCCAAAGCGATCTAACGTGGCGCGACGTAGCGCCCGCGGTGGCTGCGGTGAGGGTGGCTTTTGACGATAATCTCGGCGGTCAGCCCCAGAATCAACCGGACCTCGAGATGTGGGCGGGCCTGGTCACCTTCGCGAAGGCGCCCGAGACAGGCCGGTTTCGCTTGTTGATCGAGGAGCACGAATACATCTCGTCAAACTACGCTCTGGTGGAAGGCCGGACGGCGCGGCAAGCGGGACGGTTGATCTACGCTGAGGCGTTCGAGCTGGATGACGCGCTGATCAGCGAGACTTAGGTATGGGCTCCCTGTAGAGAGGACAGATGGAATATGAAACTTGGTCGAAGGGCGAGAAGGCCATTGCGCGCCGCGCGTTCGAGCAAGCGTACGAGCGCGAGTGCACGGCGCTTGCGGGCGAGGTCCGTCGCCGCGCGATTAGTATTAAAGAGCCGAGCGATATGTGGGCTTTGCACGACCTTCTAACTCGGGAGCGAAGGGCAACTGACGAGAAGTATGACTATCGCTATTCCGTTCTGATCTTCGTCTTCGCGCGACTGATCAGAGAGGGATGGCTCAACGAAGTAGAGCTCGCCGGACTGGCTGAGGAGAAACTTGCAAAGATTAAGCTCATATTGGAAATGTGATCACTCCACGATTCGTCTCCAATAGACTGGGCTAATCCCATCTCGGTAGCGAAGGTTGCTGGTCGCTGGCTCGCGTCTGCGCGTTGCAACCATTCTTACATGGCCAACTGGACCTCTAATCTGGGAACGTTCAGAGTGGGTACGCCTCGCAAACCTAGCGAGGGCTTGCGCGTCGGCACAGTGCGCTTTCTGCCGCGCGGAGTGAAGAAAGAAGACTACGCTCGATTGGACTACTTCGACGTCTGGTTTCCGTTGCTGGCCCCGAGCTCCGAGCTACACACGTGGCTGAAGAGCCGCGACTGGCCGAGCGAGCATATCAGATGGTCAAAGTTCAGAGAGCGCTACGTTGCGGAGATGAAGAAAACCGACGCGCGCCAGGCGATCAGGCTTTTGGCAGAGTTGGCCAGAGCTACTCGGTTGAGCATAGGGTGTTACTGCGAGAACGAGTCCGCCTGTCATCGCTTGATCCTGCGGGAGTTGATTGAACGCTGCGGACGGTTAGGGTAACCAGGCTTTCTGCCTGCTTTCCGTTTAGCAATTCGTTGTTTGTGATACTCAGTTTGTTTCTTGTCAATCTCTTCTTTTTGGACTGAGATATACTTGCGAGTGAAGGCTATGAAGCGCTCAGCCTCTTTAGATTCGTTCTCTGCTAGCTTCTTCATGGGCTCACTGTATCACGGCCTGGGGTTGCCGTATGAAGGTAAAGGTTACCGTGGTGAAGGACGGCGCTAGCTGACCATAGACGGGTGTAACGGTCACAATGCCAGAAAACCCTTCCCAGTTTGAGAGGGGCTCGTCTCCAAATGAATCCTTGAAACCGTCGAGATCGAATGACCAATCACCATTGGGATCAGCTACAGGGCGCAGCCATACAATATTTCCCGAGGTCAAGGCGTCGAGTGCCGTAGACATTGCAAGATCTTCCGGTATGCGATATGTCATTACGAACTGAATCAGTATGCCCTCCTCGTCGGTCCAAGGGTCTGCATCGCGTTGGGGGGACACTTGGCCGGACGGCTCAACTCTATAAGTAAGGGTATACACCATGATGACTATCCTGCCGATACGCTGGCATGTGGTAATTAGATTTGAAGGCTTACTGCCGTATTTTCCCTTCGTTCACAAGCACCCGAAGGTGTTTACTCGCGGCCTCTCCAACCTTCGTGACCCCGATGTCTTCTGATAATATTTCCAGGTTTCTTTGGACCAAGTCTTGGGGCAGTGTGGAGGCTAATCCCGTGTAGCGCTCGGAATACTCCAAGGTGAAACGGGGAACCGTTTCTCGCTTGAGCTGATCAATAAATGCTGAGAAGTCTTGTTCAGTTGGGTATTTCGCAAAGCGCCGATAGGTGTCCGCATGAGCGGTGACCCTGACCTCTATGTCAGCTTGGGCGTATTCTTTAATCAAATTCAGATAGTCAGGGCTTTTGTTCACCTCCGTAGAATCGTCTACCTTGCGGAGTTCCGCTTCAAACCTCTGCCGAATAGGCTGGGATCTCTGCCAGTATAAGTCCTCGAAATAATTCGTCTCATCACTATTGAGCGGCACCATTCCACCTCCACGCGCAGCGAACTCCTTCGCGAAACGTTCCCTCACACACTCGCTCCGGGATCACTTGGCCTCGATTAGGACAATATCCCTTGCCCACTGCGCAAACAAGTGACTCGCGTTGCGCATCTCGCTTCCCCTCTTTTGGTCGAGCTTGATGCCAACTTGCTGGAATAAGGATAGCGCTGCAGCTATCTTTACGCCGAATCCAATCCCTTCAATTGGGCGTCCTCGAAGGGCGGATACGGCGATTCCCACGACATCACCATATTGATTGATTATCGGTCCGCCGCTGTTCCCAGGATTAATAGGTAAGGTCATTCTAAACTGGGTTGGAGAGTCCTCAAGCCCGGTGGTCGCGCTGACTTGCCCTGATACAATACTTGGCTGCTCACCAAGTACGTCGCTCAAAGGGTACCCTAACGCATGCACGGTTTCACCGGCGAGTACCGGCGACTGAATGTTCAGACTGAAGCCTCGATCACTCGGAGAGAACCCTGCGAGCCTCAGAACCGCGAGGTCATTGTTGACGTCCCGGCCAACAACCGAAGCCGTATATCTGTCTCCAGATGGAAATCTCACTGTGATTGTAGCCGAGCCTTCCACCACATGATGCGCTGTCACGATAAGCGTGGAACCAAGTATAAGAAAGCCCGTCCCTGATACAGATCGGTTTCGTCCGGGGGCCGGCTTTAATGCCGGTCTCGGCTCTCTCCTTACATACACATTTGTCGTCGGGCCACACGTCTCACGCGTAACGTCATCGTAAGCGGTAAAGACATTTTCACCGGTCATCACAACTCGGTTAGGATGCCAACTCTTGAACAGACGGTTTCTGTAAATGGTTCTACCTTCATAGACACCTTCAGTCGCCATCGGCGATACATAAAACCACTCGTCGCCGTTTATGAATCCATAACCGACCTCCTTACCGTTTAAGAGCACCGCTCTAAGCCTATAACCTTCTTTCGGGTTATCGTTCGCGACGATGGCAAGAACTATTCTTCTCCCGCATAGGCTACCCGACCAGATTCCGATCAAGAGGTTCTCTCCAGCTTGATCTCTTGTCCGTTTAACATAGTCGCCATACAGATCTCCGGTCTTGTCCCCTTGAGCCCTAAGCAACCTCACTGAACGGCTTGGTGCATTGGGTTCTGCTGTTCGGGGTCGTGGCGGACTGGACACAAATGAGAAAACGAGGCTGAGAAGCGTTAGGTAAGTAGTCATTCGGTTACTCCATTCGCACTTTGTTCTGGAAGAGAGCCAAATGCTTAGTCTGGCTTCTGGACTAATCGCAATCCTTTTGAAATAAAGCACGGGTTATGGTTTCCTTGATGTCAAAGGGCGGATTCATACGAGGCCGGATAAGCGTGTCAATGTGGTGTAGATACCCGTCAGTCTTGGTTTCCCATATTGCCGTGAAAGAGACGTCCGGGTGTTCAAGTCCGAGCTCTTCTTGTATTTCATACACAACAATTTGAGTAATGTGTCCGAGTCGTCACTCGAAGCATTAGCGCGGACCTGGCTGCACATTGCAGCAAACTCTTGTTCGTTGAAGGGCGTCATTGCTTTCCTTAGTAGACGAGACCCCAAGAATTTGGGGGCGCTGACGGATCTTGTTTTGATGAGCGTCTCTTTAGTATTCGAGCGCGGAGGTCCTGCATCTTCCGTTGATAATCCGGAGCGGATTCAATTCGGCTACGAACCGCCTCGGCATCCACTTCTTGCTGGCGCAGGTACTCTTCTACCTGTTCACGATGATTGAGGTAATAAGTAATAGCGGCGTATATGTCCTCGATTCGAAGCGAGGGAAAACTGACAGCGATCTCTTCCGGCGTCGCTCCCAGCTCATACTCGTAAACGACAGAGTCCAGACTTACGCGTGTGCCTGTGATCCGAATGGTCCCATCCTCGGTAAGCGTCAGAGGCAAAACAATCGTTGTTTCCAGCGTAGCCATGCCCGACGATTATACACTCTCAGCCGCCGTTTCACGTATTCTCTTTCGCAGTTCCTTCATCACTTGTGAGACTGTTCTACCCCTATCGCCACTCGCTCACCGAGCCTGCGACACCGCTAGCTTGGTGAAGAGTTCGAGCTTGAGTTGAAGCTTGCTGTAATGAGCCATTGACATCACAACAAGGTCGCCCTCTCCGTTCCTTGTGTTGAAGATCGGCTCATCCAGAGTCCCGGCTAGATCAGAGATCTGGTTCGCTTTGTTTCTTAGGTCTGAAATGGGTTTTATTACTGGCATGTTCAATCTCCGGATTGCTCGCGCAGCAAATTATATCCTTTAAATACGGAAAGCCGGAATTGATCGGCGCGTGCTACTGGTTTGGCTCAGGCGGTTGATACAGGTCAGGTATGCTCGTGAGTTGTGCGGGTGCGCATCAGGTCTTGCGCATACCACTTCGTGAGAGGTGGGTCCCTGATGCTTCAGCCTACGGACCTCGCCGCACGCCCTCGCATTCCTGCATCCCCACCTCGTGAGAGACTGTGTGAAAAGGCCGGCTAACCGCGTAGCGGTGACCTCTCGATAGGATGCCGCGGTCGGAATGCCGAGGCCGCGTAGCAGTCACCTATTGCTTGGAAGTGTGCTGCAATCAAACAGGTGACCGCTTCGCTGACCGCCAGGTTTCTCTCGCCATATCAGCGCGACGGCTTATTCTTTCACGCCTTCTACGCGGCCCGGCGTTATGAACGCGCGCGGTTCTATCGAGGGGTCACCGCTACGCGGTTAGCCGGCCTTTCACACAGTCTCTCACGAGGTGGGGATGCAGAAATGCGAGGCGCGGCGCCGCGGTCTGTAGGCCAAAGCGTCAGGGACCCACCTCTCACGTGGGTATGAGCGAAAACCTGTCGCGCATCTAACCAGACCGAACGTCCGGAGACTGGGCAATCTATGCTACATTTTAATGGCTTCAGTGGCGAAATATGACGGTACACTCTGAACTTCGATCGACAGGTTCCTCTCGCGAGTCTTTTGTTCGGCTGCGTGGCTGCCAAGTTTGGCGCGTTAATCGAGACATCGGATTCCAGTAAGTGCCCGCTCTTGCTTGACGGTCTCGGACGGCTGTGAAAAAGTGCTCGCACGCATAGCAATTTCAACCTAAAGGTGACGACCATGAAAACCAGTGCACTTGCTTTGATCGCAGCGCTGCTCTTGCTTGCATCCGTCAGCGCGAAGCCTGAGTCCGCCCCAGAGGCAGCCGATATTGTTTTCAAGAACGGCAACATCTATACCGTCAGCGAACGACAGCCTCACGCTGAAGCCATCGCCGTCAAAGCGGGCAAAATCATCTTCGTCGGCTCGAATGCGGACGTGAAGGCTTACGAAGACAAGGGCACTCGCGTCGTTGACCTCAAAGGCGGCACCGTAGTGCCTGGCCTGACTGACTCGCATTATCACCTTGCCGGAGTCGGCGCGCGCGAGATGAACCTGAACCTCGAAGGAACCGCCACCCTCGAAGCGTTTCTGGCGAAGGTCAAAGAGAGGGTCGATCGGGCGAAGCCTGGCGAGTGGGTGACCGGGCGCGGATGGATCGAAACTTTCTGGAAACCGCCCGTGTTTCCGACGCGCGCGGATCTGGACAGGATTTCGCCGAACAACCCGGTTGTTCTGACTCGCGCGGACGGTCACGCCGTGGTAGCCAACAGCCCAGCAATCAAGATAGCCGGCGTCACGCGGGACACTCCCAATCCATTCGGCGGCGAGATAATGAAGGACAAACAGACCGGTGAGCCCAACGGGATGTTCCTAGATCGCGCCGAGGGCCTCATCGTGGGCCGCATCCCGGCGGGCGGCGCGGGTGACGCCGAGCAGGAAATCCTACTGGGCGTCAAGCGAAGCATCGAACTCGGGTGGTGTGAGATTCAAAACGCCGGCAGTTCATTCGCGGAAGTCGCTCTCCTGAAGAAACTCTATGGTGAAGGCAAGCTCAAGCTGCGGATCTACGAAGCGATAGCCGGTCCCGGGCCCGGTGCGCAACGGTTGCTGCGCGAGGGCGAGATGATCGGCGCTTTTGAAAATCACCTGACTGTGCGTCACATCAAGGTGGTGATTGACGGGGCGCTCGGCTCGAAGGGCGCCGCGCTGCTTGAGCCGTACTCCGACTACGACACCGCCGGCTTTCTGACTCAGAAGGAAGAAGTGGTCATGCCGATGCTCATCGAAGCATTGCGAAAAGGGATTCAGGTCGAGACCCACGCTATAGGCGACCGGGCCAACCGCACAATCCTCGATTGGTATGAGAAAGCACTTAATGCGGTGCCGCCGGATCAGCGCAAGATTCGCGAGCCGCGCTGGCGCGTCGAGCACGCACAAATCGTGAGCGCCGTTGACATCCCGCGCTTCGCTAAGCTCGGTGTGATTCCTTCGATGCAGCCTTCCCACGCGATCGGGGATCTGCACTTCGCGCCCAGCCGCCTGGGGATGAAGCGACTCGAAGGCGCCTATGCGTGGCAGAGCTTCATCAAATCGGGCTCGATTATCGCGGGCGGCTCGGATGCGCCGGTGGAACGCGGTGAACCGATGATTGAGTTTTATGCGGCGGTGGCGCGCAAGGACCAGAAGGGCTACTCCGGTGAGGGCTGGCATCCGGAGCAAGCTGTTTCGCGCGAGCAGGCTCTGAAGATGTTCACGATCTGGGCGGCTTACGCTGCATTCGAGGAGAAGTTGAAGGGCTCGATAGAGGTCGGCAAACTCGCCGACCTGACGGTTCTGTCAGCAGACATAATGAAGATCGCAGCGCCCGAGATTTTGAAAACCCGTTGCGTGATGACGGTGATCGGCGGTGACGTGGCTTATGAAAGCGGGAGCAACTGATCAACTCCCGAGGGCTGAGCAACCGGATCGCCGCGCTCAGCCCTCAGAGAGATAAGAGGTCGATTCCTACTTCTTCTTCGCTTCCCACTTGCCGGTCATCTGACCCGCAAAATCAAAGTCGCCTGCGATCTTTCCTTCCTTTACCATCGCTGTAAAGGTTATCGCGCCGCCGGGGGTGTCCAACGTAAAGCTGAGCTTGTTGGCGGAATACGTGCCCTTGGTTAACGGCGCGGAGCCCTGAGACGACTCGGAAGAGCCGGTGACCTTGTCGCCCTCGAGCTTGAGCTTGAGGGTGAATGGAAACTGCGTGCCGTTTGCGTCGGCGTTAGCATCCCACTCGCCGGAGACGGGATCGCCCGCCGTCGCGGGAGCCGCGGGAGCCGCAGGCTTAGCTGCACCGGCGGCTGGACTCGCGGGAGCGCCAGCAGTCATCGCAGAACGCTTCAACTCAAGCGCGCCGCCCTGACCACCTAGTTCCCACTTGCCGCTGATCTTGTCGCCATCAAGCGTGGCGGTGACAGTGCCTTCGTTGCCGCCGGCATCGAACTTCATCACAATCTTACCGTTGTCGAAGGTTCCCCCGGTGATAGCGGCCGGACCCTGCGGGGTGTCGATCTTCCCGGTCAGCTTGCCGTTGTCGTTCTTGATCTCGACGGTCAATGGGATATCGCCAATCTGATCGCTCTTGGCTACGCCCTCGTACTTGCCTGACAAAGTATCTTTATTTTGACCAGGCTGATAGTTTGATTTGTTAAATGAAGCTGCTGACGCGACCGTGGAAAGGGCCAACAGCACGGCAACGAGCAGGGAAGTCGTAAGCTTTCGTGACTGCATGTTTGTTTCTCCTGATATGGATATTAGCGTTCCTGAACCCACGCCACTCTACGATGATAGAATGACGAAAGTTCTGAGCCCAGTAGTTATACAGGAAAACCGGCGGGCGGGAAAGCTTGAACCGCGAAGAAATACCGATATCACATCCGCCGAGTCACCGCCATCGCAGGCCTTGGCCACTGACATTTGAGCCTGAGCCCACACAACCACACCGACACAAGTATTGTAATATCCATCACTGAACGTATTGGGGCTTTGTTTCGAGCCGCCGGGAATCTTTCCTTGGGAAGAACGCCCGGATCGGGCAGATCTCGCTACGGGTTGGGCATTTGGGCTTGGATTAGGATATCGAAGAGACGCGCGAGGTCGTCGCTTGAAGAAAACTTTATCTCCACGACGCCCCCGGTCCTTGCGAGCTTTATCTTCACGGGGGCCCCGAGTTTCCTGCTCAACTTCGCTTCCGCCGCAAGCACGTTTGCAGCCTCGGTATTATTACTCACCGACGAGCTTGTCCGGGCAGTACGGGAGGATGTCCCCTGCGCTCTTTTAACCAGCCGCTCGGTTTCTCTGACTGACAGTGTTCGGCTGGTGATCTCTCGCGCGAGCGTGAGTTGCTGTTCCACCGAATCAACTGACAGGAGCGCCCGGGCATGCCCCATCGACAACTTGTCCTCTTCCACCAGCTTTTGAACTTCGAGCGGGAGCTTCAACAGCCTCAGCGCGTTCGTTATTGAAGAGCGGTCCTTTCCGACCCGTTGGGCGACTTCTTCCTGAGTGAGATCCCGTTTCTCTAACAGGCTCTTATACGCATTTGCTTCTTCGATGGGATTGAGCTCTTCGCGCTGAATGTTCTCAATCAGCGAGAGCTCCAAAACATTTTCTTCCGCGACTTCCTTGACGATGCACGGCACCCGGTGTAGTCCGGCCTTTTGCGCCGCCCGCCACCTTCGCTCGCCGGCGATTAGTTGAAACCGTTCGCCGGTTCTCCTTACTACGAGAGGCTGTATGATGCCATTGTGTCGGATGGATAGAGCTAACTCGTCGAGCTTATCCTCTCTGAAGACACCTCGCGGTTGCACGGATGCCGGGTCTATGCGGTCGATGTCCAGGTCCATCAGATCGTGGTCAAGTGCGGAAACCTGCGTGAACAACGCGTTAAGCCCCCTGCCCAGCGCCTTTCTTGACATTGTTTATCACCTCCTTCGCCAATCTAACGTAACTCTCAGCACCCTTTGACCTTATGTCGTACAGGATGATCGGTTTGCCATGGCTCGGGGCCTCGGCCAATCTGACATTTCTAGGAATTATGGTAGTGAACACTTGAGACCCCAGGAAGTCTCTCAGGTCAGACATCACCTGGGTGGACAGATTAGTTCGCTCGTCAAACATTGTCAGCAGAAATCCCTCAACGGCCAGGTTTGGGTTTATCGTTCGGCGCACTCGGACCAGCGTATCCCACAGTTCCGAGACCCCCTCCAACGCGAAGTACTCACATTGAATGGGTATCAAAACGGAGTCAGCAGCCGCAAGCGCGTTCAGAGTCAGCAAGCCCAGGCTGGGGGGGCAATCAATCAACACGTAGTCGAAATCCCGCGCAAAAGGGTCGAGCAGCGCCTTTAGTTTGAATTCGCGTTCGGGCAGGTCAACCAGTTCGATCTCGGCGGCAACCAGAGTCTTCTCGGCCGGTATGATCTTGAGATTAGGTAACTCCGTGTCCAGACTCATGCCGTTGAGCGGTTCATTCAGAATAAGCGCGTGATAGAAGCTCCTTCGAGCTTTTCCCCGGAGTCCTAAACCGCTGGTGCTATTTCCCTGAGGGTCCGCATCGATGATCAACACCTTCATATCGGCGACGGCGAGCGTCGCTCCGAGGTTGATCGTCGTGGTAGTCTTTCCGACACCGCCTTTTTGGTTCGCAATCGCGATTATGCGTGCCATTGGGCGTTACAATACCACAAATCTATCTTCCACCAAACGAAAAGCAGGTGGTCGAAGCGGACAGGCTCGACGCCTGAATGTTTCACGTGAAACGTTTGGCCTCCTCGCCTCCGCAAGCATTAGCAATGATAGGATAATCCACAGATGACGCAGATTACACAGATACCGATCGGACCGGCCACGCCCGAGGCCAGAATGTTTCACGTGAAACCCTTTCGGCCGTCATTTCATCGAGGGGCATTGCTAGACCAGAGCCGGCGTACGTGCCGGTATCTGTTTAATCTGTGTCATCTGTGGATTATCTGACCATTCCTAGTTCTAGGGTGGTCTCGTCAGGGTGCGTTGGTTAGAATAGCAAAGAGATTCCAGGATCTCCATAAATGAGTGGCAAAGCAGTAACTGCTGTGCTATTTTGTTTCGCTTTTTATTTTTGAATTAAATCTTGCAGAAATGGTCTAAGGCCCGGGATATCTGTCTGGGCTGAGCGGCAAAGAGGGAAATACGGAATGGCGAAAGAAGGAAGGGTTTTGCAGGTTATCGGGCCGGTAGTGGACGTGGAGTTTGAGGACGTCGAGCTTCCCCCGATATATCAAGCATTGATAATTGTGAGCGACGGCTTTGAAGTTCCTGACCCCATAAGGATCACGATTGAAGTGCAGCAGCATTTGGGCGAGGGCCGCTGCCGCTGCGTTGCTATGCAGCCGACGGAGGGGTTGATACGAGGCATGAAAGCTATCGATACCGAGGGGCCTATCACCGTTCCTGTTGGACCTTCAACCCTCGGCCGGGTATTGAATGTGATCGGAGAGCCGGTTGACAAGCTGGGCGCCGTCGTATCCGATCAGCGATATCCTATACACCGTCACGCCCCGCCGTTTCAAGATCAGTCAACCGAGCTCGAAATGTTCGTAACCGGGATCAAGGTGATCGATCTGCTCGAACCCTTCCTCCGGGGAGGCAAGATAGGCCTGTTCGGTGGCGCCGGGGTCGGGAAGACCGTGTTGATTATGGAGCTCATAAACAACGTGGCGATCAAACACGGAGGCTTTTCGGTCTTCGGTGGCGTCGGCGAGAGAACGCGCGAAGGAAACGACCTTATTCGAGAAATGGTGGAATCCAAGGTGATTAACTTTGGAGAGTCGTTCTACGACCACATGGAAAAGACAGGTGAGTTCGACCTCAAGCACGTGGACATGGCCGCGATCCCTAAGTCTAAGGCTGCCTTAGTTTACGGCCAGATGACTGAGCCGCCCGGCGCACGCCTGCGCGTGGCGTTGACCGCACTAACCGTAGCCGAATACTTCCGCGACGAAGCCGGAACCGACGTACTGTTGTTCATAGACAACATCTTCCGCTTCACCCAGGCTGGGTCGGAAGTATCTGCACTACTGGGCCGTATGCCGTCTGCTGTGGGGTATCAGCCGACCCTTGCGACGGAGATGGGTGAACTGCAGGAGAGAATTACGTCGACCAAGCGAGGATCTATCACGTCCGTCCAGGCGATCTATGTTCCTGCTGATGATTACACTGATCCCGCTCCCGCAACCACCTTTGCTCATCTTGACGCGGTGACTGCTCTGTCCCGGCAGATTGCGGAGTTGGGGATTTTTCCAGCCGTTGATCCGCTGGCTTCTACTTCCAGGATTCTGGACCCGCGGATAATCGGAGAGGACCATTACGAAGTCGCCCAGGAAGTCAAGCGAATCCTTCAACGTTATAAAGATCTCCAGGATATTATTGCCATTCTCGGAATTGACGAGTTATCTGAGGATGACAAGCTGACTGTTGCACGCGCGCGAAAGATCCAGCGGTTTCTTTCACAGCCTTTTCACGTTGCTGAACAGTTTACCGGATTGAAGGGCAAGTTCGTGGCGCTCGAAGACACAGTGCGGGGCTTCAAAGAACTGATCTCCGGTAAGTACGACGATCTGCCCGAGCAGGCATTCTTCCTGGTCGGTGGTATCGAGGAAGCGGTTGAGCGCGCGCACGCAATGTGAGACGCCCGAGTATGAGAGTGCTTCACTTATTGACGGCGTGAGATCGAGAGGGAGAATGGCGGAACGAATTCGTCTGGAGGTTGTAACCCCGGAGCGCAAGGTCTTCGAAGCTGACGTGGAGCGCGTCGAGGTTCCGGGTCTCAACGGCGAGCTTGGTATTCTTCCTGGGCACACGGAACTCGTGTCGTTGCTCAAGCCGGCCGGACTTCTAACGTACCATATCGGCAACGAAACTGGCGAGATGGCTGTCAGCGACGGGTTCGTCGAGGTGAGCGCCGACCGCGTGACAGTGCTCGCCAATAAGGCTACTCGCCCTGAAGACATCGACCTTGCCAGCGCTCTCAGGACGAAGGAGCGCGCTGAGCAACTGCTGCAACGTGCCCTCGCCGACCCGGATGCCGACATCGTGCGTGCCGGCATCGAGCTCGAACGCGCCTCGGTAGAGCTGCTCATCGCACAGAAAGCGCGCTAGTCCTCGACTCTGCTACGGTATGATTTATTACCGACATATCGGCGTTGAATTCTCCGAGTCCGTTGTGTTAGTCTTCGCCGTCCTTGATCTGGATCTTTCAATCGTCTTATAGCGCCTCTCAAACAACAGGAGTTTCCGGTCGCGAAGCACTGCCTCGCGGTGTCGATGCGTTTCGCGGTACCGGCTACCATTAACTGAGTTGGTTATTTGAAACTCGTTCTTCGCGTGGTTCCGCGTTTTCAAAAGTCAAAGCGGAGCCTCGCCTTCATGGCCCTACAATGCATTCTGATTTGCTTCCATCCATACTCAACGCCATCTCGAAACGGGTGAACCAGCAGAGCTTCAATATGTGGTTCAAGCCGATTTCCTCTGCCAGAAAGGACGATTCCAGTATCTACCTGGGCGTTCCAAACGAAGTGTTCCGTGATTGGATAAGCAACAACTACTTCGATGTTATCGAGGAGTCCCTTCACGAGCTTGATCTCGATAGTTACGAGTTGAGGTTCATGATCGATGACACGCCGGCGGCGGCGATTCCGCAGGCGGAGCCTTTAAGTAGTGTTTCCTCCAGATCGAAGGTCTATCAGAGCAATGACCAGGGTTTCGCGGCGGGTGTGGTTAGGGCGGTAGAAACCGAACCGCTGGAACTTCCGCTTAATCCGAAGTACACCTTCGATACGTTTGTCGTCGGCTCCTGCAATCAGTTTGCACACGCCGCATCCCTGGCAGTCGTCGACATGCCGTCGAAGACATATAACCCTCTCTATGTCTACGGAGGTGTTGGCCTTGGCAAGACCCATCTCATGCACGCGATAGGACAGGCAATAAAGCAACGAAACCAGAACCTTCGCTTAACCTACCTTTCGTCTGAGCGTTTCATGAACGAACTGATAAACGCCATCAGGTACGATAAGACCATCAAGTTCAGGGACAAGTACCGAAACATCGATGTGCTATTGATGGACGATATCCAGTTTCTCGCCGGCAAGGAGCGCACGCAGGAAGAGTTCTTTCATACATTCAATGCTCTCTACGATGCGCAAAAGCAAATAGTGATCTCGAGCGACTGCCCGCCGCGAGAGATTCCGACACTGGAAGAGCGGCTGCACTCCAGATTCGAATGGGGGCTCATAGCAGACATCCAACCTCCCGATCTGGAGACCAAGGTCGCAATTCTGAAGAGGAAAGCTGACCTCGACAGGATCAACCTGCCGGATAACGTAGCTCTGTTCATCGCGAGTAAGATTAAGTCGAACATCAGAGAGCTCGAGGGTTCGCTGGTCAGACTTACAGCTTATGCGTCGCTCAAGGGTTTGCCGATGGACCTGGATTTAGCCCACGAAGTTCTTCGGACAATAATTGCCGAGGAGTCGAGCGGCGTTTCAGTTGAGCTTATACAAAAGACGGTAGCGGCGCACTACGGCCTTAAGGTGGCCGATCTCAAATCGAAGAACAACTCCCGGAAGGTTGCGGTGCCTCGGCAGGTTGCCATGTACTTGTGTAAGACACTAACAAAGTCGAGCTTTCCTGAGATCGGCCGCGAGTTCGGTGGGAAGCACCATACGACCGTGCTGCATAGTGTTAACAAGATAGCTCAGCTTTACGCAAAAGATCCCGATTTCCACAAGGATATCAACACTCTAATTTCTGATTTTAAATGACTTCTATATCTTTTTCCACAGGTTGCGCTATGTCGCGGGTTGAGCGGGTTGAGAATGCACTTAGGCCATCGCCCCGGGGTCTCGTCATCACACCAACTATGATGTCCATGATCTCTTTTCCACAGTGCCTTCCACATCCCTATGGTGACTGTAGAATTCTTCTTTTCAGTGGTATAGCCAAACACATCCACTTTTCCACAGGCTCTACTACTAATACTAAGAACATGAATCAAGATTTTGTGTTGTCGTAGTTTCTGAGGCGCCAACACTGAAGAGAGGTGGGAAATGCAATTCAGCGTTAGCAAGAATGTTCTTTTGAAGGAGCTAAACCTTCTTCAGGGGATAGTCGAGAAGAAAAGCACTATACCGATATTATCAAACGTCCTGATTGAAACAGTGAACGACTCTACTATCTCGCTGGTTGCTACGGACCTGGATGTGTCTCTTCAAACCGAATGCGCGGCAGAATCGGGCCGCCCAGGGTCAATCGTTTTGCAGGCGAGAAAGCTGTTTGAGATTGTTCGAAATCTGCCGGACGCCGAGATAAACTTCGCGAAGGAAGACAACGACTGGGTCAAAATCGTTTGTGCATCATCCGAATTCAGAATCGTCGGTCAGTCGAAGGAACACTTCCCGTCGACTCCTAAGGCAGAGAAGGCTGGGGTGACAATTCCGGCAGCGGTGCTCCACGGCTTGATCAACCGGACTGTTTTTGCAATCACCCAGGAGGAGTCGCGATATGCGCTCAATGGAGCCCTCCTATCTTTTGGCGAAGGGAGATTGCAGATGGTGGCAACTGACGGTCATCGGCTGGCGTTGGCTGCTGCCAGCCTGGATCAGGCTATGGATGGCACAGATCCTTTGAAGGTGATAATCCCAAAGAAGGCTTTGATCGAACTCGCTAGGCTGACGGCCGGTGCGGAAGAAGATCTGGAGTTGTCTCGAGACGAGAATCATTTGTATTTTGAGATACAGAATAGACATCTGACGTCACGGATGCTGGCCGGGCAGTTCCCAAACTACGACCTGGTGTTGCCAAAGAACAACGACAAGTCAATCTCGTTGAACGTGGACAGGATAACACAGGCAATAAAGCGCGCGGCGCTGATGGCCGATGAGCGGAGTCATGGGGTAAAGGTTGATCTTGCGACTGGCAAGCTGAGCATAACATCACAGAGCGCCGACGTGGGGGAAGCCAAGGAGGTGATCCCTCTGGATTATACCGGCGACAATCTGAGTATTGGGTTCAATGCTCAATACGTCCTGGATTTTCTGGGCGTAGTTGGCACAGACGAAGTGTTGTTTGAGTTCAAAGACGAACAGAGTCCTGCGTTGTTGCGGCCATCCGGGGACGGACAATCAGATTACAAGTACGTGGTCATGCCAATGCGACTGTTGTGAATCGGAATCGTAGCCTCAATTCATTCAGGAAATCTGATCCTATGCGAGGCATCTCTGGCAAGCGAGTCCTAATAGTCGATGACAACAAATCGATCCGCACGATGGTAGCGCAATATCTCGGCGCCAGAGGCTATGACGTGCTTCAAGCCGCTGATGGGATCCAGGGGCTCGAATCCGGACTTTCTTCCGACGCTAATCTCATAATCCTCGACGTGGTCATGCCCGGCATAGATGGCGTAAGGCTGTGTAAGCTCCTTAGAGAAAAAGGTGTCACGACGCCCATAATAATGCTCACCGAAAAGGCCACCATCAGAGACAAGGAAGCCGGCTACGGAGTCGGGGTCGATGATTATCTCGCCAAGCCTTTCAGTCCCCGCGAACTCGAACTCAGGATCGAGTCGCTGCAGAAGCGCGCGCAACCTGCTGTTCAGCACCCGGAGCAAAAGATTCTTAAACGCGGCGAGATGGAGATCGATCTAACCAAACACATAGTCAGGGTTGCCGGTAAGGAAATAGTACTAACGCCAATTGAGTTCAGCATCCTCCGGTTACTGGCATCCGCTCCGGGGCAGGTATACTCACGGCAGGACCTGCTAAACGCCATATGGGATACGGCCTACGAGGGGTACAAGCGCAACATTGACCCTCACGTCAATCGTCTCAGAACTAAGATCGAAGGGAACCCGAAGAGACCAAAGTATGTACTCACGGTGTGGGGTATTGGCTACAAGTTTAACGACAGCCTATTGTAAAATCAGATGTCTCAACCTGGACGGACCATTCTGAATTCTACTGAGCCGTCGTCGGAGCGAGGCACGGGCGACCGAAACCTTACACCATCGTTGCCGCTATTAGTCCGATGCTGTATCCTTAGGGGTAGCTTTTGAGACGCGTCAGAGGGTCTGACTAGCAGGAGCCGGGAGCAAATTCGGGGAGTAAGTCGTAATAGACGGTGATCGAGACCGCACCGGGCGATGTGTTTTGCGAGCGGACCATGTTAGGCGAGAACAATCCTAGTCAACGCAGAGTGGACGATGACGGTGTTGTGGACGGCGCTTTGGCTGTGACCCACGGCTCCGTCGGACACGGGGCGGCGGCTTCGCTTGCGCCTTCCAGGGGCGGTGAGTCCGAAGCGGGCGCCTTGCGAGTGGTCAGCGCTGATAACGGCGCCTCCAACATCGATAAGGTGTCTTGGGGAGCAACGGCGCCGGGCATTTCCACTGGGCGGCGTTGGTGGTTGTTGGCGGCCGTCTCCGCGCTGATGCTAACGGTACTGACCGTAGCTGCCGTCTATCTAGTCACGAAGAAACCTACGACTGTTGATCAACTGGTCATACTTACTGTGCCATCCGGTGCTGATATAAGACTCGATTCAAAGGACTACGGACATTCTCCAGTCAAGCTCGAGCGGTTGGCGATAGGGACGTACACGCTGACGATCTCCAAGGACGGATTTGAGCCCGTCGTACAGCCGCTACCGGTTACCGAATCCACTTCAGTCGAAGTCAAACTCAAACCCGTGCTGCCATCAGAAACAGTTAACCTTCCGGCCGAAGAGCAGATAAAGCGATTTCAACAACAGGCGGAAGACGCTTTTTCGCGCGGCTACTACGGAATGGTCTATGAGGGTAGCGCGCTTAACTACGCGGACATGATCGGGAGGCTTGATCCGAATAATATCTTTGCTGGGGAGATGCGCGAACGCGTGCGGAATGCTGCGCACCAATCCGCCCAAGCGGCAATTCCACGCGGCGACCTTGCTCAGGCTCAGGAGATATACAACTTTCTCGTCGAGTACTACCCAGCCGACGAAGAAGCACGGGCGGCGGCTGCGCGGCTCGAAAACCAACTGTCAGCGCGACGAGGAGAAGTGCGTGAGCTGCTGCGTAAGGCCGACGAAGCGCTTCAAGCCGGCCGCCTCACCGAGCCTGCTAGAACCAGTGCTTACTATTACTCCAGACAAGCTCTCGCGATCGATCGCCAAAACGACAAGGCGCGCCAGATTCGCAACCAGGTAAAAGAGAGGCTTGCCGCAGCGGGCGACCAGGCCTACGCCCGTGGCGATATCGAGGCCGCCATCAAACAGCTCGAGCAGGTCGGCCAGCTGTTCCCCGAGGATAAGCAAGCTCGCGCGCGTGTGCGCGAGATCCAGGCAAACCGTACGACTGAAGGAGCCAAAGCTACTGATCCCAATACCAGCCGTCAACGGGGACTCGATGCATACCGCCACGGCAACTTCGAGGAGGCAATCCCCGATCTCGAGCATGCCGTCGTCAACAACCAGGGCACTCAAGCTGTTGTGTTTGCGCTGGCGCGATCGTATTTGAAACTTAATCATCTGGACCAGGCAGAACCTCTTTTTCGCCAGGTTCAGCCGACGGCGGGAGACGACGCGTATCGCTCTTCTCTGGCCGCGCTCGGAGACATCGCGTTTCAGCGCGGCGACTCTACCACCGCCGTCGAGCGATGGAAGGAAGCCCGCCAATTGGGCGGCAGCACGATATACCCGGTGGCGACGCTCGATGACAAGATAGATCGAATCGAAAAGAAGCAGCGCGAAAAGGCAGCGGAGCCTAGCCCGCTTACGGTTCAGGTCAAACACCTTCACACCGGACTGCTTGGCGGCTCATGCAGCGGAACCCTGACAATTAACGCGACAGGCGTGCGTTACGATGGACAGCACGTCTACGCATCCAATCTTGTCGGCGCCGGCCTGAGTCTGACCAAAGACGAGATGGTTATCACATTTCAAGGGAACCCTCAAAAGTTCCGTGTCGCGCACGCAGACGCCGAGCGCGTTCGCGAAACGCTTGCCAGATACCAACAGACATATTCACCTGCCAACAAATGAACCCCGATCTCCGTGGTATCATCATCCGTCTATTCCGTCTGTGACTTACCCGCACGGGGAATTGACCGCGTGAATACTTGTTGTATAGTTGCTGGCGTCACCCACGAGGTGACGAACGAGCGAAATCGAACCAGGCGCTCAAGCTTCCAATAAAGTTCCAATCAAGAGGGGGACACCTTGGTGCCACCCCCCGCTTGCCTGGCGTGATCGCTTATAAGAAGGGAGATCTGGTCGGCTACCTCGACTGGCACACAGACGCGGTCGATGCGATAGCCGCGCATTCCTCGGACTACTTCTGACACTTCGCTTATTTCGCGTATCGAAGCCTGCGGCCCTGCTTCAACGTATATCAGGCTCTTTGGGTCAACGCCCACCGGTGAATAGTCGCTGTAATAAGGGACGTCGGCAGCTCGATCGGTTATCAGGTAATACCGCGGATCAAAGGCCCCTCCCCGAACAATCTCACCCGCCGTTTCCCAGAACCCCTCCGACATATCCGCGCCGAGGTCGATAGCTTTGAACAACCTTCGATGCATCAGGCGCGTCGTCAGATCCGCCAGGATCTCGTCGTCGTCGCGCGACCATTCCTTCAATCTAAACATCACATCGGTATCATCAAGCTGAAGGTATTCGCCGGCGTTGACCTGTTCACCTGTAAGCATCTTCTCAAACACAGAGCCTGGCATTCGAAAAGCCAGGTTGCCGCGCTCGATTAGTAAGCGGGCCCGATTCAGCGCCGAATTCAGCACGGCTTCCGCGGACCGCAACGTCCGATGAAAGTAGACCTGCCGGAACATGTAGTAACGCGCCTGAAGATACTCCTCAACCGAATACAGACCCTTTGCCTCGACGTAGATTCGATCGCACGGCTCATCTATCCTGAGCGCGTGCAGCACCCACTCCAGGTCATACAGTCCGTACTTCGCACCGGTCATCAAGCTGTCGCGCAGGAGGTAGTCCATCCGATCGCAATCAAGCTGCGAAGAGACCAGCTGCCAGACGAACGCAGGCGAGTAGTTGTGCTGATACAGCGACGCGAGCTTTTCCGGAAGCTGCCTGTCGAAGTTGCTGAGGATCTGGTTGACTTCAGTCGCGGCGTCCAGAACTATCCGCCGCGTCCAGTCTTCGTGGTGGAAGTGAAACACCTTCTCCACGACATGCGAGAGGGGCCCATGCCCGAGGTCGTGGAGCAACGCACCGGCGCGACCTACCACGCGCGCCTCGTCGCTTATCGCGTGATGCGAACCCAGCAGGTTCAGCGCGCGAGTCATGACGTGCATCACACCGATCGAGTGCGTGAACCGGCTGTGCTCCGCGCCTTGATACGTGAACATCGCGAGCCCAAGCTGCCTGATCCGGCGCAGGCGCTGGAACTCCGCCGAGTCGATCAAGTCGACGATCAACCGGTCTTCCGGCACGGACTCGTCGAGCGAAATGATGTTATGAATTGGATCGCGATACTTTCGTTGGGACACTGTCGCCCTCGACCGATGTTTGATTATCCAGTCGAGATATTACCATAGCGAAACCTCATGCCAACGCTTTAGTCGGCGCTTGTATCAGTATCGGTGACTGGGGAACCCGCGGGCGAAACCCCGTGCTTGCTCATCTCGTGCGCCAGGCGGCGAGCCATAACGCTATGCCTTCTCCCGTAGCCGAAGTAGATCGCCAGGCCTATCAACAGCCAGACAAACAATCGCAACCAGTTTTCCGCTGGCAGCGAGAACATCAGCAGCAAACAAATTGCGATTCCCAGTATCGGCACGAGCGGAACAAGCGGAGCCCGAAACGGCCGTTCGGCGTTCGGGTGGGTGCGACGCATGATAAGCACCGCTGAGCACACAATCACAAACGCCAGCAGCGTGCCGATGTTCACCAGGGTCAACAGAACATCGATCGGAAGAAGCGCCGCCGTCGTGCCAACGAAGATGCCGGTGACGATGGTTGATTTCCAGGGCGTGCGAAAGCGTTTGTGAACCGCGGCAAAGAACTTCGCGGGGAGCAATCCATCGCGCGCCATCGCCAGCAGTATCCGAGCCTGGCTCAGCATTGTTACCAACACCACCGAGGTGATCCCGGCAACCGCGCCGAGCGAGATCAACAATTGCGCCCAGGTCAGGCCCTTCTGTTTGAATGCGTCAGCCACCGGCGCGTTTATGTCCAGCTTGTTGTAAGGGACCATCCCGGTCAGCACGGCAGTAACGGCGATGTAGAGCACCGTGCAGAGAACCAGCGAGATGATGATTCCTTTCGGCACGTCGCGTTGAGGGTTGCGAGCTTCTTCAGAATGAGTCGACACGGAGTCAAACCCGATATAGGCGAAGAATATCACTGCGCCGCCCGCCAGCATCCCAAGCGGCTGACCCGCGGCGTCCGTTTGACCGAAGAGAGTCTTGCCGAAGAAGCTGACGCCGGTCAGGCCGTAAGGCGAGAACGGATGCCAGTTTTTGGGATCAACGTAGAACACGCCGACCCCGATTACCAATAGAACGATCGACAGTTTCAGGATCACCATCGCCGCGTTGAAGCTTGCGCTCTCCTTGATGCCGATGACCAGAATGATTGTCACCAGCGCGGTCACCACGAGAGCGGGAGAGTCGAGCAACGTTCCGGTCGCCGCCCACTTTCCGGTCGTCGCATCGATGTCGAACGGCGCTCGGCTCAGCGCCTCGGGCAGCTTGAGCCCGAAGATTCCGATAAGGTCCTGAAAGTAAGCCGACGCGCCGTGAGTGACCGTCGCCGCGCTGACCGCGTATTCGAGCACGAGATCCCATCCGATGATCCATGCGAACAACTCACCCAGCGTCGTGTACGCGTAAGTGTAAGCCGACCCGGCCACTGGGACCATCGCAGCAAACTCCGCGTAACACAGCGCCGCGAATATGCAGGCGCTTCCTGCCACGACGTATGACAGCATCAATGCGGGACCGGCGACGTTGTGAGCTGCTTTGCCCGTCGCCACGAAAATGCCGGCGCCGATGATCGCGCCGACGCCGAGGCTCGTGAGTTGAACCGGTCCGAGCACTCGACGCAAGCGGTGCTCGCCGGCCATCTCGTCGAGCAGCAATTTGAGCGGTTTCCTCGCAAAGAGTCGATTCCCGGAGGGAGCAGCGGCGCCTTGCGCCTTTGCGAGTTCATCTTGAGAACGGGACGCCCGCACATCTACAGCCAATGGTGATTTCGGCATTCCAAATCCTCCACGGGGCCTGAGATCCTGGCCATTCAATTCCCCGCTAGGTTTGAAACGCGTGCACCGAGGGCTGGGCGCGCCTCTAGCGGGGCTTAGAAAGACTCTGATAAACGATGTTGATCCATGTCTTGGTGTTGACGAAGCCGGCGCCCCAGGTATTCCACTTCTCCGGCAGCCCTTCTGCTTGAATCTGCTCGAGCGTTTTTCCAGACTTCAGCCGCTGGCGAACGATGCCGATCGTCTCAACCAGCATCGCGTGAAACGATTTTAGATCGTCGATCGTCGCGAGCGGACCATGACCCGGGATGATCTTCGCGCCAGCCGGGATCTTAGTGATCGCAGCCGCGACGTTGCGCTCGTAGCCTTCGACGTCTCCGCCGCTGTTGAGATCGACGTACGGAAACATCCCGTTGAAGAAGTCATCGCCCATGTGAACCACATTCGAGCGAGTGAAGAAGATTATGCTGTCGCCGTCCGTGTGTCCGTGCGGGAAGTGGATGACGCGAATCTCCTCACCGTTGAAATGGACCGATAACGACTGATCGAAGGTGATGACCGGGAGCGCTTCGTTGGGCGCAGGAGTCCCGGCGCCGCTGGGCGGTCTCAGTTCGCCCGAGAGCCGCTTGCGAACATTGTCGTGAGCGATGATCGGAGCTTCTACTCCGAACTGCGCGTTGGCGCCGGTGTGATCTCCGTGCCAATGCGTGTTGAGCACGTATCGCAGTTTGCCCTCGCCCAGCTTCTTGAGCGCGGCGCGAATCTTGTCCGCAAGCGGCGCGAACTCGTCATCGACTATCAGAATCCCATCGGTTCCGACTGAAACCCCGATGTTGCCGCCCGAGCCTTGCAGCATGTAGACGTTCCCGGCCACCGGGCTCGACTTGATCTCGACCTTCGACATATCGCCCTGCGACCGCGCGATCGCGACGGGCAGGCAGACGACAACGGACAGAACCAGCGCGCTGTAACGAGAAATGTAACGAGTCATGGATTGGCCTCCGTGTTCTTTTGGATGGGTGTAGCTCGATGCTTCGAGCAAACTATACCCCATCCGCGGCGCGGAGCTGAACGGCTGCGCGCCTCGGCCATTCCGAGTTTCCTGCTCGACACTTATCGTGTGCGGTGACTATACGGGCGAGAGGCCCGGAGCGGCCATCACTTTGTCACGAACGTTCGTATTGTGGACTGGATGGCGTCAGAAAGGAATGAACTGTCGCTTCTCGATCGGGCGGCGACATTGATCATAGCGCGGCGCCCAGGAGCTCACTGAGTTTCTTGCGGCAACTGCGGCTCAGCATCAATTCGGTTCCGTCGTTGAGAATGACTCGATACTCGTTATGAAACCACGGCTGCAGCTCATGGATCCGCTCGATGTTCACGATTGTCGAGCGGTGAATGCGCGGAAACCTCCGCGGATCGAGTTGGCCTTCCATGCTTCCGATCGCTTCTCTCAGCAGGTAGGACTCCTTGCCGACGTGGAGCCGGACGTATTTTCCTTCGGCTTCGATCCAGTCGATCTCTTCGGTCTTCAGAAAAAACGCCCGACCCCCGGCTTTGATCACCAACCGCTCGGTGTGACTGGACCGGGCTTTCAACTCTTCCAACAAAGCCAGCGTTTGCTGGTTCAGATCGCTTCCTCGCTCGGCGGCCAGTCGCGACTTTGCCCGCTGAAGCGCCTTTTCAAATCGGCGGCGATCGAACGGCTTCACGAGGTAATCAACGGCGGAGACCTCAAAGGCTCGCAGCGCGTATTGATCGTAAGCGGTGACAAAGATCACGAACGGCATCCCGGCGGGAGGTATCGATTCCAGAACATCGAAGCCGTCAATCTCGGGCATGTGAACGTCCAGAAAAACAAGGGCGGGATTTTGGGTACTGATTGCGGCGATGGCCTCGCGTCCGTTTGCGCAGTCGCCGAGGATCTCGACTTCGGGATCGCGTGCGAGCATTCGCCTGATCTTCCGGCGCGCCAGCGGCTCGTCGTCGACTATCAGCGTTCGAATCCTCCTGCCCGCCGTCATATGATCACTGCCTCTTCGCGTTCGCGAACGAGACCGGCGTTCTCGAAGGGCATTTCAAGCGTTACCTGCAATCCGCCTTCGGGAACGTCCGACATATCAAATCGATGAGCAGTCCCGTACATCTGTTGAAGTCTGGCTCGCGTGTTGGCCAGACCCAGCCCTTCTTTGATCCGCCCGCTCGTAGCTTCGCCGCCGTGCAGCCCCGGCCCGTTGTCTTTCACCCGCAGTTGCAGAACGTCGCCGGCGCGGCTTGCTCGAATCTCAATCTCACCCGGAGCAATCCTTGACACGATTCCATGCCTGATCGCGTTTTCTACGATCGGCTGCAAGATCAGGTTCGGCACTCGCGCGTCGAGCGTCTCGGGATCAACATGCATGTTCACGGTGAGCCGGTCGTGAAAACGCACGTGCTCGATCTCGAGATAACACCTGAGGAATTCCAGCTCCTCTTGAAGCGTCACTTGTTGCGCCCCCGAGTTTTCAAGCGTAAGCCTCAAGAGGTCGCCGAGCCGAGCCAGCATCTGATCCGCCGCGTCCACGTCTTCATCCAGAAGCGCCGAAATCGAGTTGAGTGTGTTGAACAAAAAGTGTGGATGTAGCTGCATCTTCAGCGCCTGAAGCTGGGCCTCGGTCACCTGCAGTTGAGCCTGCGCAAGGTCCGCCTTCAATCGAGAGATCTTCAGCTCCTCTTGTTGATGGCGCCGGTAGTAGTCGATCACATAGCTGACCAGGAAGATCGTTCCGTAGCTCATAAACCCAGTCGGAAGATTGAAGAGAATATCCGATGAGTACAGGTCCGGTATCGAACCGAGGTTCTGATAGGCGGCGACGTGCAACAGCCATCCGATGATCAGATAGATGGCGCGGTGAGCGATCGACAGGACAACGCAGGCGAGGATGTGAAGCAATGAGTTGCTAAACCACCGCTCGCGATCGATAGGAAACCGCCGCGTGAACAGGAAGATCGCAGGCGCGAGCCCCGCCCACAGGAGCCAATATGGAAGCTCCCATACGAGCATCTGACCAAGTGTCGGCGGGTGCTCGAAAATCGCTACGTAGTGCGAGGCAAAGAAGAAGTAGTTCAGCGTGAAGGACAAACCTATGAGCATCCACACTGCCAGGACCAGTACCCACAGCGTTGTATAGCGTCTCAGCATCGCTTGTCCCTCTTGTTGCGACTTCGCTCTCGCGCGGCGTGGTTAATGATAGCGCGAAAGCGCACGCTCGGGCACGACTTTTCATGCTTTGGGAACGTCAGCTTGCCCGGTGATTTGAAAACATGAATAATCCCTTGTTGAACTGCTTCTCGCGCGCCGCAACGAGCAACGCGCACGGTCTGCTTCTGCGCTTCTATGATCTTACGGACTATCACTTGTCTCACTACAGTTCTACTGTTGGCGGGCTCCGAAGCCTCGCCTCAAGCTCCAGGCCCGGCCAGGCAGAAGTACCCGGCGGTCATAAGCGATTCAACGGATCGTCGGGCAAAGGCCGAACGCGAGTGGAGGCGGATGCTTGACGCGTATGGCGTGCCCCAAACGCCGCCCGACCTCTATCCCATCACCAACACGCCGCGTTCGCTGCTGGGCGTCTCGAACGGGATACAGCTCCTGGCGGGCAAGCCCGAACCCGGCACGGAAACATTCGCGCTTCGCGAGGCGATGAAGGCATTCATCGATCGGTGGCGCGAGTTGCTCGGAATCGATCCGGCGCTGATTTCACTGATCAGCGCCGACGTGTCGGGCGACACCGAGCGGCTGACTTATCGACAGGCAAGCTACGCTTACCCGGTAGCCGGCAACTTTGGCGAGATGGTCGCGGTCGTGAGCCGTGACGGACGGCTGATGCAACTCGACGATAGGTTCGTCCCGAGCGTTGATCTGCCTTTGAGGCCTTCCGTGGAACGAGACCTCGCCGCCAAGAAGATCGTCGGCCGCACGTTCAGCTACACAGATATCGCCGGCCGCGTGCAGCGGACCCAGATCGGCGCGCCAGCCGAAGTGAGCGTCAAGCGGCTTGTGATCCTGCCCATCGAGAAAGGCGATGCCGTCGAAGTCCGGCTCGCCTGGGAAGTGACAGCCGGAAAGTCGCTCTCGTGGACGGTGTACATAGACGCGGTAACCGGCGAAGACTTGAGAGTCATTCAAAACTTTCAGACGTGAGGATGCGGTGGAAGAAGAGACAGAGAGCGGAGGAGGGGAGGGGCGGAGGAGCGGAGGAGACCCCGTTTCGCCCTCGCGCTCGGTTCCCCTCTCCTCTTCTCCTCCGCCCCTCTGCACCTCCACTCTTGCGGGCCTCGCATCTCGCGGGCTCCGCTCCGCGCTGGAAATCACCGGCGGGCTCGCGCTGATACTCCTGGTGATGGGCTGGATTCAATTCGGCGGTCCGGCGATTCTCGATAACGACGGTTACTATCACATCCGATGGGCGGCGATGCTGCGTGAGAATTGGCCTCACCTTCCAGCGTTCAAAGCGCTGCCGCGCACTACGCTCAACGAGCAAGACTATGTCGATCATCATTACCTGTTTCACGTGCTCTTGATTCCATTCACCTTTGGCGACCTGAGACTGGGAGCTAAGCTTGCGGCGGTTGTCTTCTCGAGCCTTGGAATTGATTCTCTATTTGCATTGCTGGTTGTCTATCGAGTTCGATATCGATGGTTGTGGCTTACGCCGCTGATCGCCGGCTCCGAGCATTTCCTGTATCGCATGTCGATGACCCGCGCGCCCGCCCTGTCGCTTGCGCTGCTAGGCATCGGGACGTATTTGATCTTGAAGCGAAAGCATATCTGGCTCGCGGTGCTTTCGTTTGTTTTTGTGTGGTCGTACAGTCTGTTCCCGCTGATACTGGTATTTGCTCTCGCGTACTCGGTCGGCCTTTATCTGTCTGAACGCCGGATCGACTTATGGGGCGCTCTCGCTTCGTTTATCGGGGTAGTCGCCGGGCTGGTGATCAATCCTTACTTCCCAAAGAACCTCACGTTGCTTCGCGAACACGTGCTGATGAAGTACACCAGCGCTTACCCGGTAGCCGTAGGCGTAGAGTGGGACCCATACGAGGCGTGGGCAATGCTCGGCATAAGCGCGGTCGCATTCGCGGTTTACCTGGTCGGGCTGCTGGCGTTTCAGTATCCCGACCGGGTGGTTGACCTCAAGCCGTTGTTCTTTTTGATCGTGTCGGTGCTGCTGTTACTGATGACTTTCAAGGCGCGCCGCTTCATCGAGTACTGGCCGCCGTTCGCCGCGTTGTTCGCTGCGTTCACAATCAGTCCGAGGCTTGAACGTGTGAAGCTCGCCTGGCTGGCGCGCACGCGAGATCGAGTTATTGCCGCGATCGCCGCGGCGGTTGTCACGCTGGCGGCAATCCTCTGGATGGGCGGGTGTCTCTGGACCGCTCGCGAAGACGTGAAGGGCGAGGCAGACCCATTCGCATATCGAGGAGCATGCGAGTGGATCGCTGCAAACACGCCGCCGGGCTCGATGATCTTCTGCACGGATTGGGATGATTTTCCGATGCTGTTCTACTACAACCCAAAGAACACGTATATCGTCGGGCTCGATCCGACTTATCTGTATGATCGCGATCCTGAGTTGTGGAAGCTGTATGCGAACATCACGCTGGGCGACGAAGAGAACCCTGCTCCGCTGATCCGCGATCGCTTCGGCGCTGAGTACGTGTTTACGGATGACGAGCACCCGGACTTTTTACAAGTAGCTGAGGACAGCGGCGACTTCGAGAAGGTTTACGAGGATAAGTTCGCTACAGTGCTTCGGGTCCGCAAGGCTGATGAATCGAGACCGAAGAAGGAGGAAGATAGTGAACATTGACGCTGGATCCACTATGGTTGACGACCCCATCCCGACAGAGCTGCGTGCGAGAGCTCTTGTGCGCAAAACTGGCGAAGAGGAGTTCAAGGAGAATGGCGTCGCCATTGCGAAGCTATCGGAATACTGGCAGTGGTCCGCCTCGGATCTGCTCGGCAATACCGAACGCGGTCGGCTCGCTGAGTACATCGTTGCGACTGAAGGTAGTCACCGACAGTTCAAGCATCCTACAAAGGTAGGTCGCGTGACTGTTCCTGGTAAGCCCAATGACGATTTGCCGATTGGCACCTTGAACAGCGTCCTGCGACAAGCTGGATTGAAGAAGCAGGCAGAGTAAGACATGCGATATGCGATAGTGATCGAAAAAGCCGAGAACAATTACGGAGCCTATGTTCCTGACTTACCTGGGTGCATAGCCACTGGAACGACAATCGAAGCAACTGAAAGGGGAAATCCGCGAGGCCATCGAATTTCACTTACGCGGACTTCGTGAAGACGGGTTACCCATTCCAGAGCCGTCAAGCCGCGTTGATTATGTGGGGGTTGCCGCTTAGGGTTCTTCAAGTCCAGAGAGCGTCGTGCTACATGGGGACTCCTTCAATGATTTGCCCATCCGCGACATCAACTCAAAGCGTCTTCAAAAACGCCACCAGCGCGTTCTTATCTGTCGCCGACAAGTCCATCCCAAACTCGTGACCCGGCACCGCGCGGGTCTTCTTGCCCGGCGCCTTCCATCCACTCGGAACGTAATCGTTCCGCAGTCGCTTTCGGTCGAACCACTCCTCGAGCGTCGCTATCGACCCCGAGTGCTCGATCAGGTTTCGGTACCAAAGCCCCTTCAGCGAAGGAACCTTGTAATAACCGGTTCCTTTTCTCGTCCTCAACGCGAGGTTCGGATCTGTGCCAACCGGTACGCGCATGATGCGCAGACGCGCGGTGGCGGGATCGTCCTTGGGTGGAGTGAAGCCGGGGGCCGGGATCAGCATGTTGTTTGTGTACAGTGGTGGCGTGTGGCACATTGCGCAGCCTTCGCTGTCAAACACCTTCTTGCCGCGCTCCGCCGCAGTGTCAAGCTTGTTCGGGTTAGGAGGCGGTTCAAGCGAATAGACAAACTTTCCAATCGCGTACATCGCTTCGTCGCTGAATCGATGAGTGAGCTTGCGCTGCTTCTCGTCGAAGAACTTGGGCTGACCGATCGATCCGTCGTCGGCGACGCTGACCAGGATTGCGTATCGAGCGATGTCCTCTGGCCCGCGATTCACGTGAGTGCCTGTGTGATCGATGTAACGGCGGTCCTTGAGACCTATCAGGTCGGGAATCTTTGTTATGTAGTAAGGGCTCCCGTTGAAACGCGAGAAGGTGCCGGGCTGCGGAAACCCGTCCACCTGCCCAATCTCCTCCGGCTTCATAGTCTTAAAGCCTTCGTGAATGTCGTCCTTGAGCCAGGGCATCCCATAGGACGCGTATTCGGCTTGATTGATTGAGATGCCTTTACGTTCGAGGTCTTTTGTAAATCCCTCGACGACAACCCCAACTGATTCGAACGCAAAACCCAAGTTGCCTTGAGCGCCAAGCAGCAATGAGCCGTCCGGCATGATTCGGCTGTGACAACCCGAGCAGTCAGCGAGCCCGACCTTCAACTTGCCATTGCGATCAACGCTCCAGCGAAGCGCGGGAATAAGGCCATCCTTGGTGATCGCGTCTCCGCCTTTGAGGACCGCGTCGGGGTCGCTCAGGAACTTCATTACGCGAGGGTCATCGGTTCGGGTAACGGGGAAGTCGAGGCCCCCGAATACTACGCGGCCGGCTTCGACCCAGTCGCGGTCAGTCTTGAGCTTCTCGGGCTCGATCAACGTCTGCGCGCCTTGCTTGAGCATCCAGTCCCGGTAGCCCTTGGGCTCTTTATCCGGAGCGTAGACGGGGTAAGTGCGCAGGTTGTCTACAGGCGCGGCGTAGTACTCTTCTTCCGTGTAGAAGTTCGCCGTAACGTTAATCCGAGCGACGGGCGTGGCCCACGTCGCAAGTTGTTTAGCATCCCAGATCCGTGGAGCGACCATCTTCTCGGACGTTGGGGCCGACTTGGTTTGAGCGGTCGAACGCATTTCCGTTGGGATCATCAGAAACACGACGGCGGCCGCCCACAGAAGCACAAGAATCAAACGATCAGCTCTTCGCATATTCGCTCCTCGCTATCGACTTGAACGCCCGGGAAGGGGCATAGAATTTGGTCTGTGCGTGGTGTTGCCCGCCTTAAGGAGCGATCTCGCACACAGTCTAAAGTCTATGCTAGTGCTTTGCTTGATAGCCCATAGGGCGTCCGGTATACTCCCACAAGTCTTTGATGGAGAAGTCGCCTAGTGGCTGAGGGCGGCGGTTTGCTAAACCGCTATAGGCTGTAAAGGCCTATCGAGGGTTCGAATCCCTCCTTCTCCGCCATTCAACCGGGAGCCGGGGTCCAGAACTCCGGCTCTTTGTTTTTCGTGCGATGCTTCACAAAAACGCCGCGCCATTCGGTTCTCCATAATAGATCAACAGAACTCCGCTACAACGGGCGCGTGGTCGGACGGCTTTTCCCAGCGACGTGGCTCTTTGTCAATCACCACCGATGCGGACTCTTTTGCAAGCGGCTCTGTCACCCATACGTGATCGATTCGTAGCCCCAGGTTCCGACGAAAAGCTCCCGCTCGATAGTCCCACCACGAAAACTGTTTCTCTTCAGAGTTGTGCATTCGGAACGCATCCACGAATCCCCATTGCTTTACGCGGTTCAACGCCTCTTTCTCAGGGTCGCTGAATAGAATTCTTCCGCGCCACAGTACCGGGTCGTGTACGTCTCGGTCTTCAGGCGCGACGTTGAAGTCGCCGCACAACAGCACGCGCTCGGTGGGCTGGTAATGTGAATCGAAAAACGCTCGCAGCCGCCGCAGCCACTCGAGCTTAAAGTAGTACTTCTCGGCGCCGACGGCTTGCCCGTTGGGAATGTAAACGTTGACTATCCGAATTCCGCTGACCGTCGCTGCAAGCAACCGGGACTGCGCTCCTTCCTCGTCAGCGGGCATGCCGCGGTGGACCTGTTCACACTTCACGCGTGAGAGGATTGCTACTCCGTTGTATGCAGCTTGCCCGAATGATTCAGATAGGTATCCGAGCCGTAAAAACTCTTCAGCCGGGAACCTCTCGTCGATGCATTTTGTCTCTTGCATGCACAGGACGTCGGGACCGGCGGCTTCGAGCCATTTCACGACTTGCGGCAAGCGCGCGAGCACTGAATTGACGTTCCAAGTAGCGATCTTCATCCAGCGACCTTGTGCAACACGTCTTTGGAGCGCGGCGGCAACGACGCCGCTTTCGGTTCAAGCGACACGGAAAGAGCCGCTGTCAAGCGGCCCTTGATCGTGGTAATACCCGCGGCAGGAGTCGAACCTGCGACTTCTTGCTCCGGAGGCAAGCGCTCTATCCACTGAGCTACGCGGGCAAAGAGCGAACGCGAGAAGGATAGCGGCTATAAGGATGAGTGTCAAAGTTTGAGGGCAAACCGCTAGCACACGAGCTTAGCTCGGTTACATTTGTTGAGCGCTCATTGCACTCGTCAATTCCCAATGACGGCATCTTTGTAATTACTGGATTGCCAAGATGCTCATTCGATCGAGCGGTTAGCTTACTGGATGGATGTCAAAGTTAAGCGTCCGGTGTTGAGAGACACCGGACGCTTAGGCCGATTCTTCGTTAGTAGATCTGCCGAAGGTTATAGACTCTCGCAAGCCTGTTCAGGTCATTGCGGACCATCGACCACTGTCGCTGCACATCGAAGTCCACTCGCCGGTATCGCATAGCGTTGTTTATGCTTTCAGCTACACGCAAAACGGTTGCAACCTGCGAGCGTCTATCGTAGTTCGATGATCGGTCGAACTCCCCGCTAACCATGTTGAGCTGACTTTCAAGATCGCGAGCCCGTTCGCTCAGACCCTCCTGACCTCTTTGATCCAGCATTGCCGTCAACTGGCTGGCATGATTCTCTGCTTGACGAACCAACCGCTCGACATCAGGCCCAAACTGGATTCTAAAGCCCCAGTCCCTACGCTCCTGCGCAAGGCCCGGTGAGGCCAAGGCCACCACAGCACAACACATCAGTAATGCACAAACTGATCTAAGTAGGCGATTACGCATAATCATCTACCTCCTTTTCCACGCGAGGCGATTGGAACACATAGAGTTTAACAATCCCCCTCGCGCACCCTTGCTTAGCGCAAGCCCCATGCCAGCGATCGCAGTCTTTTGGGCGATTTAGGGCCGTTATTGTTCGCTACGCCGTATGGAGATAGGTCGAAGTGTATGTAATCAGTCTAGGGTCTCGCTTCAAACACAAGGTTGAACGGCGTCTCCGCGGCTCGACGGAAACGAGTGAACCCGCCCGAGGTGACGACCTCGCGAAGCCGCGCCTCACCAGCCTGAGCGCCGAGCCCGAGGCCGACTTCCTGCGACAACGACGCTGGGGTGCACAGCAACGTAGAAGCGCCGTAGAAGGCTCGCCCTCGCGGATTCAAATTGTCTTCGAGCTTGTCACCGGCGAACGGCTCGACCAGCATCCATGTGCCATCGACCTTCAATGACTTGAGTACGTGGGCGGACGCGCCGACCGGATCGCCCATGTCGTGCAGGCAATCGAAGAACGTCACGAAATCATAGTCACCGCCGGGATAGTCCTTGGCCTTCGCAACCTCAAACGTAGCTCTGTCTGACACTCCCGCCTCGCTGGCTGCCTTGCGCGCATGGTCGATCGAGGGCCCGTGATAATCGAACCCAATGAAGGTCGACTTCGGATATGCTTTAGCCATCAGTATCGTCGAAGCGCCGTGGCCGCATCCGACGTCCGCGACCCGCGAGCCGGCCTTCAACTTCTCCTCGACGCCGTCGAGCGAGGGAATCCATGAACTCATCAGGTTCGCCGCATAGCCGGGTCTGAAAAACCGTTCGGTGCCTCTGAATAGCGCGGGATCGTGTTCGTGCCAGCCCACTCCGTCGCCGGTCCGAAACGCCTGCTCGATTCGTGACTCAGACTTCACGGCCGCAACCGCCAGTTGAAAAGCTCCCGGCAGAAACGCGGGACTCTCTTCGTTGGCCATGGTGAACGCCTGCTCTTCAGACAGGCTGTAACGGCCGCTCGCTCCGTCGTAAGTCACATAACCGCCGGCCGCTTGTGAAGCAAGCCACTCACGCACGTAGCGCTCAGCGGTCTCCGTGCCGTCAGCCAGCTCTTTCGGGGTGAGGGGTCCGGCTTCGGCCAGCACTTTGTACAAACCGAGCTTATCGCCGATCACAACCATCGCTCCGTGAAACACCGCTCCAAAATCGTCCAGGAACCGTCCGAGAAGCTGGTTCATCTTCTCTTCATTTATAGCCATTGGTAACCTCTTGAAGGGTTCTTCGGGGAGGGACAAACATGGAATCACATTTCGCAGAACATTGTAAATTGAAAGTGAGGATTGCAGATTGCAGATTCAGAGTCAGATTTCATTTTCAGATTTCAGATTTCAGATTATTTCAGATTTCAGATTTCGCGAGGATTGCTTTGCGATTTACGATCTGCGATCTGCGATCTGCGATCTGCGATCTGCAATCTGCGATCTGCAATCTGCAATCTGCGATCTGTAATCTGCAATCTGCAATCTGCAATCTGCGATCTGCAATCTGCATCTGCAATTCTGAGTTTGTTAGCCTGAAGGCAGTCCAGCGCACGGCCTAGAAAGTCGCCTTCATCTCGATGGCCTTCTTGTCCTTCGAGAAGGCCGCAAGCGAGCAGTTCCAAACTGCGGTCTTACCGTTGAGCACGATGTCCGCGTTGGAGTCAGTGATCGGCGTGGGCGTGTGTAGCACGAATCGCATCCTGATTATCGAAAGAAGCAAGGGCTTGAATTGCTCTTCCATTTCCTTTGACGCCTTCTCTTCTTCGGGACTCTTCTTCTGCTCTTGTTTTTGCCCATTCACGGTCACTTCGGCTTTGATTTCGGCCTTTGCTTTGGCGTCGACGTCCAGAAGAAACTTCTGGGTGTAGAGGCTCTTGTTATCCTTCTTCTCGATCTGCAGCGACCACTGGGGGTCCGACCCGATATCGCCCTCCTTCAAGCTGCCCTTCCCGAAATTCGTGAGCACCCGTTGGATGTCGTCGAGCTTGCTGAAGTGGAACACGGCGTAAATGCTCTGAACGCCGTTCTGCTTCACTTCCTTGGCTTGTTTGAGTGTGATGGTTGGAGGGAGCGTGGTCGTGAGTTCCTTCTTGAACTCAGCCAGCGCATCGGCCGGGGTCTTCTTGGAAGTCATCTCGACGCCGCCCATCTTCTCCGGAAAATCGGGCAGTGATATGAAGACGACCAGGTCACCGCTTCCGTCCGCGTTTAGGAAGATTTCCTGCTCGATGCTGAAACAGCCGGTGGCAAACAAACAACACGCTACGATGACCGCATAACCTGCAATGTGTTTAGTTTTCATAAGCCTCACTATACAACATTCACTGCAACGTCACGGATTCCGCGCCTCCGTAGTAGATCCCATTGAACAAGAACTTGAACGTTCCGTGCGGTTGAGCGCGGAACGTGATCTCCGGTCCAAACAAAAACAGCTTGCCCTTTCCTACTCTCGCTTCGGCGATAGCCACGCCATCCTGCAGATACTTTTGACCCCAAGCCCAACCGCTTCTGAGAGGTTTGTCGCTGTCAAACCATGCCACCGGCTTCACACCTTTCATCGCAGCGTCGGGGCGCAGCCTGAACACCGGGCTGTTGTCAAAGAATACGTCGAGCTTGTCACTCATCCCGTAAGCGAGCGGGTTGCTGCTATCGACGCGCACCTGAAGCACCGATCCCGGAATGTAGTATTTCTCGCGTTGAAGCGGCCGCTCCGTGCCGTCCTGCGTTCTCTCCATCAATGCGTTAGCGATCGGCAGGCCGGCGCTGTAACCGAGACCGGTCGAGCCGCCGATTGTAAGAATCGCTCCGCCCGCTTCGAGAAACTGCCGCAACCGCGGAACGGTCCGGGCCACGGTCACGTTGCCCAGCCGGTCGCGAAACTCAGCAGGTGTGCTTTGCGGATCCGGCATTCCGCCGCCGCCCCCACCCCTTCCGCCTGGACCGCCGCCGTCGCGCGCAGGAATGCCTCCGTCTACAAAGATGAGCACGTCGAACTTACTGGCCAGGTCGCCCGCATCGAGCGCCGGCGGATAGACGACCGTGAATGGAAACTCGTATTGCTCCAGCAGCCAGCGCACCCAGCCTGATGGCATCGACCCGCCGTAGCGGTCCCACAAGCCGACCCGTAATGCGCGCAGCTTGTACGCATCGCCGGTGAGCTTTGAAGTTAGAGCGTCGAAGCTCAGCCCGACGTCATCGGCCAGCTTTTGAAGATTGGGAAGAGTCGATGGCTTCGCGGGAATGAAAATCGTGCCGGCCGGGTACGACTTGCCGTTCGCGCTGAGCGGTTGCTTGAGCCAGTAAACTTCTTCGCCGCTCGAGAGCAGGCGATTGACCGCGATGATCGAATCGTTGACCTGATGGCTGAGTAGGAACCCCGCGGCGTTGGCGACGCCGTTGACCTTGCCCGCCCCGGGTTTCACGAGTCCGTTGATCTTTTCAAACGGTCCTTCGAACCCTTCGAGCACGCGGTCAAACGTCACGCCCATCTGATAAGCCAGAGTGTAGCCCGCGTTGTCATAAGGCGGAGTCGGCGGGCCGCCCGGATATGGAATGTCGTCCGGATGATCCTGGGGCTCGAACATATCGAGGATATGAGGCCGGAAAGCTTGCGCGGTTTTTACTACATATGAGCCCGCCGGATAGCTCTTGCCGGCAACCGTAAATTCGCTGGTCGCGCGATGGATCGTGATACCGGTCTTGATCAGCGTGTTGATGAACTTGGTAGCGGTCAAAAAATCTGCCTGGTCGGAAGGAATGATGAAGCCCCGCGGGTCGCGGTTGGCGGGCGCGCGCAGCATTTCGTAATACTTCAGCGAAACGCCACGCGCCTGACCGCCAAAACCTTGCGGACTGTCCGATGGGGCGGCGTCCGATGCGACTCCCGAGGCTCGCCGGTCCCGCCCTTCAGGTCCTCCGGCTTGCGGCCCGCCTGGAGGCGCGTCTTTCGCGATGGCGGCTTGGACTTCGGCTATTCGCTTCGGAGTGACGGTCCAATGATCCTGGCTCCCGCGCTCGATAGAGTTCTTGCCCATCCGATAGATGTTGAACAAGAAATCTTCTCGATGCTTTGAGGCTAAATCAAGGACTGCGCGGTTGGCTGTGATCGAATAGTCGATCGACTGGCGGAAGTGCCACTTCTGCGGCGCGACCGGATACGGGAAGTCGCCCTTCGCCAGTTGCCGCTGCGGCAGGAAAGGGATCTCGATCGGCGTGGGGTTCCCGATCGACTCGGTCAGGAGCCCGATCATGTTGTGAAAGTAAGTCACCGTGCGAAGCCCGCCGTTCCACCAGGTCGAGTATGACGAGCCGGATCGCATAGTCGCGCCCGGTTTGTTCTCGGCGACAAACCGGCTGTGCATCGCCGCGCCCACCAGATCGATCCCCAGCGGGACAAGAGGATCGAGATAGTAATTGAATGGGTCGCGGAACGGCGGCGCGAACAATACTGTGCCCACCGGTCCGGTCTGATGATGGTTGTACACGATCTGAGGGAACCAGTCGTGGAAGAACACTCGATTGATCGCTTCGGTCTCCGGCTGATTGGACATGTAAAAGTCGCGATTGTTGTCGTGACCAACGTACTTCTGATAAAGGCGCGGCAGTCCATTCGTCGATCGCTTCATCGGGTCCTGCTCGCGCATGTACCAGTTGGAAACCAACTCGAGTCCGTCAGGGTTCACCGGCGTGGCCAGCAGAATCACGTCCTTGAGAATGCGCAGCGTCTCGGGATCGTTCATGCTCACCATCTGGTAGACGAGTTCCAGGAGTTGCTGCGCGCCCAGGACCTCAGTCGCGTGCAAGCCGCCGTCGATCCAGATGACGGCTTTGCCCTCGGCGGCGAGGGCTCGCGCCTGATCGTCGGTCAATCCTTCGGCGCTTGCGAGCCTCCGCGCGATCTCTTTGTAGCGATCGAGCTTCCTGTGATTTTCCGGCGCGGTGATGATAGCCATCACCATCGTGCGTCCTTCAGCGGTCTTGCCGATCTCGACAAGCTTCATCCGATCGGACTGCTGCGCGAGCTTCTTCCAGTAGTCCACGAGTTGAGTGTAGTTGGCGAGCTGATAGTCATCGCCAAAGCTGAACCCGAGCTGTTCCCTGGGACTGGTGACTCTGGTTTGGGCGAGTGCGCTGGTCGTGACTGACAAAGCGACGACCAGAAGCGAAGCAACTCGAAGCCTGCGCCTGTTCATAAGCACCTCAATGAATCGCGTTCGTAGATTCCACTGTTAGGAAGCCGACCAGTGCCACGCGGGCCCCGGCGGGCAGCTAGTATAACTGACGGTGAGAAGTGATCAATAGCATAACGCGGGTGTAGATGCTCTCCTGACCCAAGACCTCTCTATTCGATAATGATTGTCAAAAAATCACTTTCACTCCAGGCTTGCTCAAAGACAAGCAGCCCGGTTGTTACCTTTCCCCATCAACGGATCGTTGATGCGTACGTCGCGGCTGGTCAATGAAACCAGCACTTGTGCGTGTTGACCTGACTGGCCGTATGCTCGCAAGTCGACACCGACTATTGGGTACAATCCGGAACGCAACGCATCGCGCAGATCGTGGAGGCGCAGGGCGTAATCCTCTCGCGAGTATGTATGAACCCTAAGGCCCTTGCCGCTGCCACCGCGGCCGTGGAAGAGATTGATCTCTGAGGAGTCCATTCACATAAGTCGCGCAAGTGTCTTTCTGAATGCACCACTCCATAGGCCGCGAGTACCATTCGAAGGCAAGCTGCCAGGCAGGAGCTATCCTTCTCTTGCGCGTAGAAAGGCGGCCTTAATAGCGGCATGGTGGCGCTTCCTCAATTTGTCGGCTGAAAGATAGATCTGCTCCGTATCGGTATGATCTTGCAAATCACCTGTGTTCAAATTGATTGTCGCTTCGCCTACTTGCCCGGCGACAAATCCAGGCGTCACCAGAAGGATTGGAACGGACCACTTCTCGTGGAGCACATCCAGTGCGGGATCGCCCGCACAGAACTGGGTCCCAATCTGAGACAGCAAGAATCGATTGACTCGCGCACGAGCTTGCGTCGCATCGAGTGTCGCCTTCCAACCGGCGCCTATGGACTTCTGTCGCCTCATAGTGTTTAAAGCCACCCTCCCATAACGGGACCGAACCACGTTCTGCAGTGCACGACGAATGGTCGATTGATCCCTTCCGCCAGAGCCTTGTCCCTCAAAGCGAGAAGATCATTGCCGTTGCCGTGCGCAATAAGACGGTCTTCCCACAGAAGCGCCCACTGGCCGGCATATTCCTGCTCAGGCTCCGCCAACCATTTCATCTCGCGAGACCGGTCGATGTACGGAATGCTCGCCTTCCTGACCTCTGGTCGAGTCTTCGTTACCAGGCTTTAACTCCGTAAGCGAATTGTACACGGAGCTTCGTAGGCGCGAAAGGTTGCCAACCCGTACTGACGTCGCTCCTTTGCGCTCAACAAGGCGCAAACGTAAAGATCACAACCCCCAACACAAACCACAGCAACGCGAAGATCAAACCGTAGCCGAAGAACTCCCGGAAGTTCACTCGCGCTACTCCGGCAACAATCACATACCAAAACGGCGCAATCAGATTCCCCATGTGATCGCCGATGCTCAGCGCCAGAAGCCCACGCTGGACGCTCACGCCCGCAGCCGTTGCGGCTACCGACGTGACGTAGCCCTGAATCACCCATTGTCCGCCGCTTGACGGAACGAAGATCGCCACGATCGTTCCTGAAAAGGCAGCGAGAAACGGAAACGAATAAGGCGTCGACACCGATGAAACCAGACCGGCGAGCACCTCTCCGACTGATGTGAACTGAATGAGTCCAGCTACTCCGGCGTACATTGGATAGATGATAATCACCGGCCAGCACGAGACGACCGCGTGCTGCAGCGTTTGAGTGAACCGGTAGATCGTTCGGTGCAGCAGCAAACAAGTGAACAGAAGAATTGTGTTGAGAGCGTTTATGTCGAGGCTGAGATGTTTAACACCGAAGTGGTTGTACAACCAGCCCACCAGAACCGCGGAGATCAAAAGCGGGACGATCGGGTTGCGCTCCAGGCGCTCTGAGAAGTTGGCGGCTCCCGGGTCGATCGGCTTTCCTTCCTCGCTCAACTTGCAGGCATCAGGAAACTCGGAGACGGGCCTGCCGTTCTTTGGCATCAGCAGGTAACCGACGACGATCAGAATTGCGATGAAGGAGACTTCAAGTATTAGCGCCGCCGGCGACCAGATCGTCGTGCTCAAAGGGAGGATGCCGACGGTCTTCTCCAGGAAGTGACCGGGTGTTGCCATCAGCAGAGGCGCGCTGGCGGACAGGCCGAATTGCCAGGCCGCGTTGGCTGCCCATAGCAACGCCAACAGGAACAGAAAGTCTAGTTGGATGCCCTTGCGTTCGGCCTCGCGAGCAAAGTGGACCGCGACCAGCGGAGTCATCGCGATTCCCAGACCCCAGTAGAGATACGCTGCGACAGCGGTCACCAGCACCGACAGCGCGACGGCCTGGAACTGCGTTTTGGGCAACCGCGAGAGACGTGTAATCGCTGTCCTGAAGAACGGAGTCGCTCCGAGCACCGAGCTCAACACGATGATCAGTGTCATCTGCATAGTGAAAGGCAGCAGCATCCAGAGCCCCTGATAGTAGGCGTCCAAGGTTTTGCCTGCAGAGTTACCCATCGCCAGCGCCATGCCCGTCAGTATGAGCAGAAGAATTACTGAAGCGGTTATTGCGTCGGGCACGAAACGACCCATCACTTGCGCGAACATCTCGAGCTTGCTTCCGCGCGCGTCCGCTTTTTCGCTTGGCTGGGTTGTCGACATGAAACGGATCACCTCCAAAGAGTGTCTCGCCGTTGGAGTCTAGTAAGTTGGTTCGGCCGCATAACTAAAAAGGGGCGGTCCCGCTGTTGAAACCGCCCCTTCAGAAAATCGCCGGAAAAGCTCAAAGCATCACTGGATTGCGAAGACACTTAAGCTCGGGGTCAGGGTGGCTTGCCCGCGCCCTCTTCCTTGGCGAAGTAATCGGGCGGGGGCAAGCCACCCTTCCTGACCCCGAGCGCGCGAGCCCCTCAGGTTCCGACCGTTGCCACGAAAGCGCATCGTTCCTTCTGCTTAATCTAAACTCCATCCACCAGTCTACTGATCATCGCCGGTTGCCGCATCGGGTCTTCGCGCAGGAGGTTCGGGCCTGCCCACGCCCAGGTTGTTGTAATTCATCGCCGCGTTGAACAACAGGAAGAAGCTCCCCTGAGTCTGGTGACGCCACATCGGGTTGTTCGCAAACATAACGACATGACCTTTGCCCACTGGAACATCGACAACGGCAGCTTTGCCCGCCAGCTCCGACGCACCCGCGAGCATGCCGCTGATCAGCAGATCTTTTTCATTCGTATTGAAGCGCAACACAACTCGCGGGCGCATTGCAGGCGGCGTCACGGCTTGTGGACCGAACGGCCCTTCGCCTGCGGCTTCCTCGCCCGGACGCTGCGGCGGCCGTTGTCCGGCTTGCGGCATCGACTGAACGATGTCGGGATCGGTGAGCGACCCGCGACCAGAAGGCCTCGGCTCCAGACCTCCCGCGCCGCCACCACCACCTCCACCCCCGCCTCCGCGGCCCCCGCCTCCCCCGCCTCCGCCGCCAAATCCGCCGGGACCACTCTGCACGTTGAGCAACGGCGCCTGGCTAAAATAGACCGGCAGCGAGTCGCCATAGCCGTAGGCAATTGGGCTCTTCTTATCGGCGAACGTCGCACTGAAAACCGAGCCGCGCGCGTTAAGCTGACGCGCGTCCTGGATCGAAACGCCCGTCGTGAGACCGTAGTCGATCGGGATTTGCGCGATGTTCGCGATAGTAATGAACAACCCGCCATCCTCGATGAACCGTTGAAGATTCAACACACCACGAAGCTCCATTCCTCCGCGCATATCGTCAGTCTGGTCCGGCGAGAAGCCAAGGTTTGGCGTGATGTCGGACTGCTTCCAGGGTATCGGATCGCCGCGCTTCGGCGTTCCGTTCACCAGCGACTGAGCCGAGCCACCGACAGGTGGGAAGAGTATCACGTCGTACTTGTCGCGAAGGTTCGGCGTGTCGCGTATGACGTGATCCGAGATATACGAATAGGGAATCTGCAACCGGTCGAACTCGATTCGAAACCAACCCTCGTTCTGAGTGTTGGTCCAGGTGTGAACGATAGCGATGCGCGCGGCAGCCATCTCGTGAGTCTTCACGTCGGGCAGCTTATCGACCGCAACCGCCGTGAGTCCCAGCTCGGTCACCGCTGTTTCTAGCCGCTGCCGAACATCCGCGGGATTACCTTCGGTCTTGATGATGAACGAGCCGGCGCTGAACTGCTGGTCGCCGATCTTGAACGAATCCTCAGCCGCGTTCATCTTCACATCTTTCAGTTTGTATCGAAGCGTCGCCAGCGTGTTGTCAGCGTTGTGGTTGATGATGAAACCGGCTGTGGAAGCCGATCCTGCGATCTTGCCTCTCACCCGGGCGTCGCTGGTCAACAACACCATCGGGACTTCAAGTACCGCCTTATCGGTAACTCGCACGGTCTTCACATTGCGAAGCGCGCCCAGCGTCCAGCCCGTGTCGTCATAAGGCCGCGGATCGTTAACGTTGTAGTACTGCGTGTCCAGCAGCATATCGGCCATGCGCGAATACGGCTGGTCCATGCGAACGATGTAGGAGCCGGCCGGAAACTTCTGATCTTTGAAGGCGAACTCTTTCGTTGCGGTCTGGATTTCGACTCCCATCAAGCGAAGCAGGTTTACCATGTCCGCGGCTTCGACCGGTCGCGGCGTGTCGCCGGGGATCACCCATGCATAAGGCCCTTCGTTTGAGGCCTTGGAAACCGACCGCTTGCTCTTGATGTAAAAGTTGTTCAAGAACCGGTCCTTCTGATTCGCGACGTAGCTCATCGCGAACAGAATCGCCGACTGCTGCATGTTGATGTTGTTACGGATCGACCACTTGACCCAGGGGAGCGGCGGATTGGGACGGAACCAATCGCGTTGGGACTGCGGACCGATGTTGCGAACGCTGGTGTCGGCGCCCTGACCGCCGAACGTTTCGTAGAACCGTCCGATCGAGTTGTGCCCGTTTGCCACGTAGAACATGTAGTTCGGCGCCCAGCCATCATAGAAACCGTGCGTCCATACGCCGGGCACGCCACGCTTTGTCATCTCTTCGATCTCGTGATACGCGAGCACGTGCCACTCATCGATGACCAACGGATCGAGCCACGCGTTGTAAGGTCCAGTTCCAGTCGAGGTGTACAGGAACGGGACCGATTCGTGTAGATCGTGAAGGACGACAGGATGATATTCGAGGAAGGTCTTCATCTGATTTCGAGACAGCGCCAGCGCCATTCCAAGACCATCGCGATTGTTATCGTGGGCGACATACTTACCCCAGTACAGCAACGGCGGCGCCTGTTTGCCAGGATTCGCCCTTCGATAGTTGTACACGTCGACCGAACGGTCGCGCCCATCAACTTCGAGCGCGGGGGTAATCAGGACAATCACGTTCTTCCGGATAGCCTCGATCACCGCCGTGTCTTCGACGGCCAGCCGATACGCAAGCTCCATCAACATCTCGCACGAACCCTGCTCGGGCGAGTGGATCGATCCCGACGCCCAGTAGATTGCCTTGCCTTCACCGATCAACTGCTGAGCTTCGGCATCGTTGATCTTGCGCGGGTCCGCGAGCCTGGCGGTGATTTCTTTGTAGCGATCGAGCTTGGCGATGTTCGCTTCGTCGCTAACCACGACCAGCATTTGCTCGCGCCCTTCCTCGCTTCGCTCCGGCGCGGTGAACACGCGAACGCGCGGCGTCGATTTCTCGAGCTCGCGATAGTAGCGATACATGTCCTTCGTGTAGGTAAGCTTGTTGGGCGTGCCCACGACGTAACCAAGGACTTTGTCGGGCGACGGCACTTTGTCGGACGCGGGCAGATGGTCGACCAGCTCGGTCAAGAAGTACTTCTCAGTCGTGTACTCATTGATCTTCGCGGTGTACTCCTCGTTGATCTTCGAGGCGGGCGCCGCCGCGGCCTTACCCTTGCTCTTCCTCTGCGGCGGATCGGCGGCGCGGCCGGTCGCGGTAAGCACCGCCAGCATTGCACCGGCGATCACCAGCGCATACGTGCGAGTGAGTGGAAACAGTCGTCCTCGGTTCATGGTGTCCTCCATAGCGAATTACTCTTGATTACTGGAATCGTTGGCAGAGAAGAAACTCAAACAGGGATACACAGGATGAGCAGGATAGACTGACACCTCTTCGTTATCCTGTGCATCCTGTCTATCCCTGTATAATTCTGTGAAGCTGGCAGAGCGTGCTCGCGTCCGCGCCAGTGGAAGCACGGCCACGAGCGCGCCCGCCTGACGCCTAAGACTCAAAAAGTCTCCGCTCGGTTACAAAAAATTCCAGCCGCAATCCGGAAGCGGTATGCTGTCAGCAACGTCGGTGGTTTGCAAGGCCCGGAGCGCGTCCTGGGTCGCGCCTGGGAGCGCAGGCATTCGTGCCTGCCTCTTCTGCGAACGGCTATTCTCTTTTCAGAGCGCCTCTCGCGGTGCGCAGGGCAGGCAGGGATGCCTGCGCTCCCAGGTTGCGCTCCCAGGCTCGTTGACTTGATCGGTCAAACGTCATAATCTCGCGCATCGTGACGCGGGTTGTGTGAGGTGTGCTTCTGTCAGAGCATGATTCCAAAGAAACGAATCATGAAGGCGGCAGTCCGGCGAGTGGCGAACAGCCAACCCAACCGAAAGTTGACTCGTGGGACCGAACCATGGTTCCGATTCTCTGGTTCATGACAACCTTCGTCGTGGTGTCGCAGATCGGGAAGAAGTGGTTGCCAGAGTACCTGGCTCTGGGAATTGGGAGCTTCGTTGCGGTGCTGGTTGTCTTTCGCTTAGGAGGCCCGCGATTTCGCCGTTACGGTCTAGGCAAGTCGACGGGTATTGCCCTGATCTGGTGGGCAATCATATCTAGCCTGGCGTTAGCGTGGGACGCTCTGTCGTCCGCCTTGTTTAGACGGTGACTCAATTGGCTGTGTGGAGGAATGATGAGAACAAATGCGTTGCTGCTTTCTTTAACGATGATTCTGGCAGTCAGCCTGCCGGCTCACACACAAACCGCTCCGAAGCTCGACGAGCTGAAACGCGAAGCGATCGCCGGAGTCGATGGCCTCTGCGTGCTCACTCAACAAATGGTCGATCAGATCTTCAGCTTCAGCGAGTTGGGATTTCAAGAGTACGAAACCTCGAAATACATAACCGGCATTCTCGAAAAGAACGGATTCAAAGTTGACCGGGGCGTCGTGGGGATGCCCACAGCCTGGGTCGCGACTTACGGTTCAGGCAAGCCGGTCATCGCTTTCATCACCGACATCGACTGCATACCCAGGGCCTCGCAGAAACCCGGCGTCGCCTGGCACGATCCCATCGTCGAAGGCGCGCCCGGCCACGGCGAAGGCCACAACTCCGGTCAGGGCGTCAACGTGACCGCGGCCATCGTCTTAAAGAAGCTGATGGAGAAGTACAAGATCGCAGGTACGATCAAGCTCTTTCCCGGCGTCGCCGAAGAACTCGTCGCGGCAAAAGCCTTCTACGTGCGAGCCGGCTTGTTCAAGGACGTCGATATTGTGCTCGGCTGTCACGTCGACAGCGACTTCGCGACCAACTACGGCCAGACTGCAAACAACAGCGGCCTGGTATCGGTGCAATACTTTTTTCACGGCAAAGCCGCTCACGCGGCGGGCGCGCCCTGGTCGGGACGAAGCGCGCTCGACGCGGTTGAGTTGATGGACACCGCCTGGAACTTCCGCCGCGAGCATCTGAGGTTACAGCAACGCTCGCATTACGTGATCATCGACGGCGGGGATCAGCCTAACGTCGTGCCTTCGGAAGCCGCCGTGTGGTATTACTTCCGCGAATTGGAATATCCGCGCATCAAGGAACTCTACGAGCTTGGCAACAAGATGGCTCAAGCCGCGACGATGATGACCGAGACGACGGTTACTCAACGCGTCGTCGGCTCGGCGTGGCCATGTCACTTCAATAAACCAATCGCCGAGATCCAGCAGAAGAACATCGAGATGGTTGGTATGCCCGAATGGAGCGAAGCCGATCAGACGTTGGCGAAGGCTCTGCAAAAAGAAATCGGCGCAAAAGTCGAAGGCATGAAGACGAAAGTCAAAGAACTCGAGGCGCCAAAGGACCCAACCGGCGGCGGCTCGGACGATGTGGGCGACATCTCATGGAACCTGCCGATGGTTTATTTGCGCTACCCGGCTAACATTCCCAACCTGCCTGGCCATGCCTGGCCAAACGCCATCGCGATGGCCACACCGATTGCACACAAAGGCTCGACGGCTGGGGCAAAGGTTCAAGCAATGACGGCGCTCGACTACTTGCTGTCACCGGATTTGATCAAGCAGGCGTGGGCGTATTTTAAGGACGTTCAGACGAAGGACATCAAGTACACGCCGTTGATCAATCCGACTGACCAGCCGGCGATTGAGCTGAACAAAGAGAAGATGGAGAAGTTCCGGCCCGAGTTGAAGAAGTACTACTACGACCCGACGAAGTACAAGACTTATCTGGAGCAACTCGGTATTCAGTATCCGACGGTGAAGAAGTAGCAAAGGAATAGGACGTATAGGACCTATTCAGGGTGCTGCGCTGACGACTTCCTTGAACTCTTTCATGAATGACTTCATCTCAGCCATCGTGCCGAAGCTCACTCGCAGGTGCTCGGGCATCGAGGGGAACAGCCGGCCCACAAGCATCTTGCGCTTCTTGAGTTCCTCGATCAACGGTTTCGCCGGGCGATTGACCCCGATCATCACGAAGTTCGTTTGGGATGGAATGTACTGCAGACCCATCGCGGTGACTTCCTGGCAGACGTAGTCGCGCACCTCGGCGTTCACCTTGTGGATGCGCTCGACGAACTCGCCGTCGCTCTTCAGCGCGGCCAATGTCGCCGCAATCGCCAGTTGATTGGGGTTGTTCACCAACTGGCGCTTCGCCATGCGCTTGATCAAATCCTTGCGTCCGATCGCGTAGCCGACTCGCAGACCCGCCATCCCGTAGATCTTCGAGAACGTGCGCGACACGATGACCGGGAGGCCTTCCTTCACAAAACGCACGCAGCTTTCATAGTCGGGAGCGGTGACGTATTCCGCATAAGCTTCGTCCGCCAGCAGCACCGGCCCGCGCGGTAACCTGCGAATAAAGCGTTCGGTCTCCTGTTTGGCGATGTACGTTCCAGCGGGGTTTGAAGGATTGCAAAAGAAGATCATCCCCGCGCCGTGGCTTGCTCGCAGCATTCTCGGGAGGTCGTGCTTGTGCTCTGCGTTCAACTTGATTTTCTGTGCGTGAGCATGAATAAACGGGCAATAACCAACCACGGCCTCGAACGTCGGCTCGGCGACCAGCGCCCCGCGCGCCGAATTGCAGAAGGACTCTGTCGCCATCTTGAGTATCTCGGTTGAGCCG
>WNFR01000117.1_pt1 | contig 94230 bp, 77 predicted proteins | sample 5400221 | NCBI WGS metagenome assembly WNFR01 (sample SAMN13153357, study PRJNA577476) | soil metagenome | isolation source: 40 cm soil under Madrone tree | place: USA:California | collected 2016-06-14
CGGGCAGATTCCGCGAGGATTTGTATTACAGGCTGAATGTGCTTTCCATCAATGTGCCGCCACTGCGCGAGCGGACTTCGGAAATTCCGCTGCTGTTCAAACACTTCCTGGAAAAATACAGCGAAAAGTTCGGAAAGACCCTTCAGACCCCGTCGAAGCACCTGCTGGATGCGGCGCTCAATTATCCGTGGCCGGGAAATCTGCGCGAACTGGAAAACTTCGTGAAGAGGTACGTGATTCTGGAAGATGACGAAGGCAGCCTGCGCGAACTGATCGAGATGTCGGCGACGCGGCAAAGAACCTCGCCGCGTGAAGAACCGCCGGTGGCTCGCGAGCAGGGGCTGAAGGCCCTCGTCCGCGGGTTGAAGGACGAGGCGGAAATGGAAGCGATCGCCGATGCCTTGGAAAAGACTCGCTGGTGCCGCAAGGATGCCGCAAAGATGCTGGGGATCAGTTACAAGGCGCTGCTGTATAAGATGCGGCAGTTTAACCTGGATACGCCCCGGACGCGGCGAAGCTCCGTGGCCAAGGCGGAGGAAAACGCTCCAGCGGTGGTGGGCGCGAAACAGGAAGGGTAGCAGGGTCCAGTACGGGGTTGCCGACAGACGACGCTTTTCTGAAAAAGAAAACTTGCGAGTTTGCGAGTGGCGGGGTATCTTCCGCAGCGGTTACAGCATAGGCCCTGATGCGCAGTAACCTGAAACACCACGGTACACTACAGACGCGAAGTGATTTAGAAAGATTGGGTCCTTGGTGACAGATGTTCTTCATCTGAAGCCGAGCCTTTAGAATTCCTATATTCAGTGCGCTTGATGTAAATTCATACTGCGGATGGCTTGCGAAGCCTCGGACGGAGTTGAAGATGTCCTCAATGACTGAACGCCGGCTGGCCCGGCGTTACGATCTCACACTGCCAGTGAGTATTCGATTCTCGGCAGAGAAACTGGTCGTTCGCCAGGAAGGGAAGACAAGGGACATTTCCACCAAAGGATTATATTTTGTGATTGAGCGCGATTTGGAAGCGGGAAGCGCGCTGGATCTTACACTGACTCTCCCCGGCGAAATTACTCATGGATCCGATGTTTTCGTGCGCGCCCAGGGCAAGGTTGTTCGCGTTGAACGGCGACTGGAAGAGGGCGAACAGCGCATGGGAGTGGCAGCTGTGATTGAACGGTATGACATCGTGCGCGGAGAAGGAGCCCGGGCCTAGAGGAATGGCGGCTAGAGAGGACCCACCGGACGGGTCTTAGGCGCATTTTTTGATTGCAAACAATTCCCGGTAAGTCTAGCATGTGGGCGAATCTCGTCCCCCGGAGGGTCCAATGAAAGTGGCGGATCTAATCGGGTCCCGCAAGGAAGTGTTTTCCATCCCGGAAATCAAGAGCGTCCTGGACGCAGCGAAATACCTGCGAGAGAAACAGGTGCGTTCGGCTGGTGTTGTGGATTCAACTGGTAAATTGATCGGAGTGGTGTCGCAGAGCGATATTTCGGACAAGGTAGCGGCGGAGAATAAATGTCCCGCATGGTCAAACGTGACGGAGATCATGAGCCGGGATTTGGTAACGGTGACTCCGGAAGTGAGTTTCGACGATTGCCTGCGATTGATGGAGCAGAACGGCGTTTACCACCTGTTGATTCTCGGCGAAGGACACAAATATCTGGGGATGCTGTCGGTGAGCGACCTTCTGAAGGTGATGGCCTCAAGTGAAAAGGCTCGCGCGGACATGCTGGAGTCGTACGTCTTTCCGAATCGCTAGGGTCGAAACGGAACAGATCGGCTGCAGACAACTAGCGCCGGTAATTTCCCGAGAAGAGAAGAATCGTTCCTCATAGGGTGATGATATTTTCCCGCTTTCGCCGCGGGTGTTTCCCTCCTGAACTTATCAAGTACCATTACTTATATACCCATGAGTTCTGTAAACGATTTATTTTGTGTGACTTACTGACTGCCCGGGTGAATGCCAGAACTTTGGTAGACGGTGTTGTTTGGTTGGCGATTTGCTGCTACATCCAGCTGGGTACATATGCCGGGGGACAACTCCAACAAACTGACAAGTCTTGAGCGACCTGGCGCCGTTCTTCCGGACCAGGTGCTTTTCGGGCATTCGCAGGCGATGGCAGAAATCCAGACACGTGCCGGGCGAATCTGCCGTACCAACGTCCCGATACTCTTGTTCGGCGAGGGAGGAACGGGGAAGGAGTCGCTGGGGCGATGGATCCACAGCAATTCTGAGTACGGGACTGGCGAGTTCGTGAAGGTGAATTGCGCGGCGATCCCTGGAACGCTCCTGGAGAGCGAACTGTTCGGTTATGAGAAGGGGGCCTTCACCGGCGCCAACAATGTGAAACCTGGCCGGGTGGAGCTTGCGCATCGAGGAACATTGTTTTTGGATGAGATTGCGGACCTGGATTTGAATTTGCAGAGTAAATTGCTGCACTTCCTGCAAGACGGTACATTTTCAAGAATCGGCGACCAGTGCGAGAGAAAAGTGGATGCGCGGCTGATTTGCGCCACCAACAAGGATCTGGAGGCGGAGACGAACGCAGGGCGGTTCCGGCAAGATCTATATTACAGGATCCACGTATTCCGTCTGAAGATGCCGGCGCTGCGTGAGCGCCGCGATGACGTCCCCCTGCTCGCCGAATATTTCCGGAAGCAGTTTGAGAGACAATTTGAAATGAAAGCGGAGGCTTTTCCGCCGGAGATGTTGGAGTATCTGAAGAATCTTGCATGGGCGGGTAATATCCGGGAATTGTCCAACGGAGTCGCGCGCTATGTGCTGCTCGGGCCGGAGGCCGCAATTCATCAGGAAATTCCGACGCGGCGAGCGAAGAGAGTTGTCATAGAAGCGGGAAACGGCGAGCCACAGGTCACGCTGAAGCGGCTTTCCAAGGACGCGATACGGGAAATGGAAAAGAATGTAATCCTGGAAACCCTTCGCGCCAACCACTGGAATCGAAGGAAAACCGCGCAGGCGCTGAAGATCAGTTACAGAGCCCTGATTTATAAAATCCAGGACGCAGGTTTGGTTTCCCGGCGGGTGTCAATACAAAGAGCCCAAATTAACGGATCGATTGGCATTGCCCGGAGTTGATCCCGGTACGAATCGAAATAGCCTTCTATTTGCATCCTTCCCCGATTGATTTCGCGATATTCTCAAAAGCATAAGATAAGCGGCGGAAAATAAGCGCGAGTTACGGGCGACTTCGCCTTAGGGCCGGTTGGAAGGATCGCTCGTGATTCTTGCAACCCAATTTGCCACTCTGGGGGTAGATGAAGAAATTCATGAAGATTCAGCCAACAGAGCTTCAGGGAGTAGTTGTAATCGAACCAGAAGTATTTTCAGATGCGCGCGGATATTTCTTGGAAACCTTTAATGCCAAGGCTTTCGCGGAAGCGGGGATCAGCGAACAATTTGTGCAGGACAACCAGTCGCACTCAAAACGGGGTGTGCTTCGGGGGCTCCACTACCAGAAGGAGAAACCGCAGGGAAAGTTGATCCGGGTGTTGCTGGGTGAAATCTTTGACGTGGTTGTGGATCTTCGGCCGGAATCGAGTACCTACGGAAAATGGTCCGGGTTTAACCTCTCCGCCAGTGAACAAAAGTCAATCTGGATTCCAAAGGGATTCGCGCACGGATTCTATACTTTGTCAGAAACCGCGGATGTCGCTTACAAGGTGACGGAATTTTACGCACCGCAACACGAGCGGGTGATTTTGTGGAACGATCCTGATCTGGCGATACGCTGGCCGCTTCACGGGGAGCCGATTCTTTCGGACAAAGATAAAGCGGGACATCCCTTCAGAGAGTTCGGGAGATTGGAACGGGGGTGATTTTCCCTGGACCGACGAAGTGCATGCTGGCACAGCTGCGCTTCGCTCCCGCTATCGAGGAACCGCGCAAGTCTTCACTACAAATCCAAGAGTCTTCTCCCGTGGTCAGGCCAGAGCCGGTCAGGAGAAGGCGCGACGGCAGAGGACCAAGTCAGGCCATGGCCAGGAGCATGTCCTTCCCTTGCCCAAAGGTACAAGAAGCAAAGTCTCGCGAGTGAGAATTTCCTAATCTGTGTCCGTTCAAGTTGTTTAATATAAATAAGTTACCTTTCTTCTGCCGCACTCACAAAATTCTCCGAATTCCAGCCCCCCTGACTGAACGATCCCTTGTGACCGTAAGGGCAGTCCGGACATTCCCTGCAGGACAGTGTCGCTTGCTGTCCCGAATTTGGTCCTCCCGCCAGTAGTCATAGAAGGACTAGTACCCGTACCCTCGTTACGTGATGAAGCTCGGGGAGGGAAAGACAATGCCTATCGGGGGAACTGCTGGGGCCAAAGGAATGAGGGCACGGCGGCGACCCGTAAGCCTGCACCAGGCGTTGAATTCGATCGCTCTGTCAGCCGTGGTTCTTTGCACCGGAATTCTTGGGGGTTGCGCGGGTATCGTGAGCGGCGCCAAGAGCGTCACGGGGCAGGCAGCTTTCCAGGTTAGCCCCACGGCCGTGAACTTTGGGAAGGTGGGTGTTGGCAAGCAGACCACCCAGACGGTCGCAGTCGCAAACACCGGAACCATGCCGGTTTCGATTACGCAAGCGACGATGTCCAACCCGCAATTCAGTTTGACCGGCGTGACGCTACCGTTATCCGTGGCCACCGGCCAATCGGGTAGTTTTACAGTTGCCGTGACGCCGTCGGCGACAGGTACTTTGACTGGTACGCTTACCGTCCAGGGCAGTGATGGCGCCACTCCGGCGGTGGTTAATCTTTCAGCAACGGCAGTTGCCGCCACGCCGCAGATTTCCTTGAGCAGCACTTCCATTCAATTTGGGACAGTCGGTATTGGGTCCACCGGAAATATGAATCTGACGGTATCGAACACCGGCAGTGCCGACCTGACCGTCTCTGCGATTTCTCTTACCGGTGCGCAATTCAGTGTGAGTGGAATTACAACGCCGAGGACAATCGTTGCAGGCCAATCCGCAGTGGTGGGATTGTCCTTTCAACCAACAGCCGCAGGGGCAGCGGCTGCGACGTTGTCCATAACGAGCAACGATCCGGTCAATCCGACTACGACTGTCGCCTTGGCAGGGACGGGATCCAACGCAACATTTGGGCAATTGCAGGCGAACCCGGCTTCAGTGAGTTTTGGCAGCGTAGGCACCGGCAGCAACGCCACCAAGTCCATCATCTTGAGCAATACCGGAACCGCTGCCGTCCAAATTTCGAGCATTGCGGCAAGCGGAACTGGGTTTACCGTGAACGGGATTACCGTTCCTTTTACATTGAATGCGGCAGCTACTGCGACCATCAACGCCGTGTTCGCGCCGACGGCTGTTGGCGGTGCTTCGGGAAGCGTGACGGTAACGAGCAATGCAACCAACTCGCCATTCACCATTTCTCTCACTGGCACGGGGGCACAGTCTCTCCAGGCTGCGATCAGCCTGACGCCATCGAGCGTAAATTTCGGAAGCGTGGCGGCGGGCTCCACGAACTCCCAGACGATCCGGATCGGCAACACCGGGACTGGCGTTCTTACGATCACTCAGGCGAGTGTCACCGGGACGGGTTTCAGCACGACCGGCTTGACCCTGCCGCTTTCGATTAATCCGGGGCTATCGAGCACATTTAACGCCCAGTATCAGCCTTCGGCTGCGGGGACGGCGAGCGGAAGCATCACGATTGTGAGCAATGCCCCGACTTCACCGAGCGCGCTGGCGTTGACCGGAAACGGCGTGGCTGCCACTCAGATCCTTTCGCTCAGCACAAACACTGTCACCTTCGGAAACGTGAATACAGGAGCAAGTTCGACGCTGCCGGTGACGGTCACCAATACTGGCAATTCCAACGTGCAGATTTCGCAAATCGCCGCGAGTGGTGTTGGATATACGCTGAGCGGGGCCGGCGTCCCGGTTACTTTGACACCATCGCAGAGTCTGACTTTCAGCGTCATCTTCAGCCCGACGGCTACCGGCAGTGTGAGTGGGAGTGTAACGATAACCAGCAATGCTACTGGTTCACCCTCGACGATAACGCTCTCCGGCAGCGGGGTTGTGGCTGTGACGCACAGCGTGAGCCTGTCGTGGACTGCCAGCACCTCCACGGTCAACGGCTACAACGTATACCGGAGCACCACCAGCGGAGCGGGCTACACGAAGCTGAATGGGGGCCTGGTCTCGCTGGTGAATTACACGGATTCAAGCGTAGCGAACGGGACACCCTATTACTATGTGACGACCGCAGTGGACGGCAGCGGGCTCGAGAGCATCAACTCGAACGAGGCGGCCGCGGTAATCCCGTAGCGACAGCTAACAACTTCCGTAGCTAGGAAGCTTTCTCCTTCAATGCTGGCGATTGCACCGAATTCCGGTGCAGCTTCGCGTAGCCCCACACAAACACTTGAGCGAGAAGTGCGCCCGTAGAATCGATCAGAACGTCGCGGAACCTGGCCTCGCGCAACGGTGCAAAAGACTGGTGCCATTCATCGAGGCCGGCATAGCTCATGGCGATTAGCACTGTAATCAGAGCCCACTCTGGCCGCCAGCCGTAGCGCCCGCCACGAACACCGTGAAATAAGGCGATACTGAAGACCCCAAATTCCGTGATGTGGGCCGCCTTTCGAATTCCGAAATGGATCAGGCGCAACGTGTGCAGGCTGGCAGATGGCAACAGCCATCGCAGGATCGGAATGATGATGTGCGCGGTCTGATCGCCACTGAAAACGTGGGTGGAGAAAACTGAAATCAGAATGGCCACGCAAATTGCGGGATACCAGTAGGTTAGACGCCGTATCATAAGGAATTATCCGTTGAGATGGTGAAGATCCCCAAAGTGGAATTTGCGACTGCGGCTTAATTCAAACAGATACGCAGTTAGGGCCTCTTGCCAGCTACGCATCGTAATGGCTGTAGCGGCCAGGGCCTTTGTAGACAAGACGGAATAAGCGGGGCGGCAGGCGGGGCGACCGGCTTCGGCGGACGTGATCGGATAAACAGGAGTATTGCGACCTGCCCTTCGCAGAGTTTCTTTTGCGAATTCGAACCAGGAGCACGATCCGGAGTTGGTGATGTTTAGGACGCCCCGGGTGTCTGCTCGCACCAATTCGCGAATAGCTCTTGCCAGATCCCTCGAATACGTTGGAGATCCGACTTGGTCGGCAACCACTTTCAATTCCGGCTGGGAATCCGCGGCCTGCAGAATTCTTTCCGGGAAACTGGGCCGAGCTGTACCAAAAAGCCAGGACGTTCTGGCTATCAGCCAATGCCCGGCTTCTTCCTGAACGGCTTTTTCGCCGGCGGCTTTGGAAGCGCCGTAGATGTTCAGGGGATGGATGGGGTCTTCCGGTTCGTAGGGGCGATTGGCAGCACCGTCAAAGACGTAGTCCGTGCTCAGATAACATAGTTTCGCGCCGAGTTCCCGCGCGACGATGGAGACATTCCGCGCGCCATCGCGATTAACGGCGAAGGCCAGGTCCGGATTCCGTTCGCTGCCGTCAACATCTGTGTAGGCGGCGGCCAGGATGATCCAGTCGGGATGTTCTCGGGTAACCAGTTGGCGAACCTGCTCGAGTTCGCGGATATCGGCGTCGCGCGAGGTGGCCGGGATGAGATGGTCTCCCGTCCAGTCCTCAACCAAGTCGCTTCCCAGCAAGCCATTGGATCCGATTATCAGAATTCGCATTCGTTTATTTTTTTCCGCGAAACCTACCTTGAAGATGAAAATTGCGGGGAACCTGAAGGAACCGCCGCGTAACAGGTCGACTTAAGAGCGAAAGATTTCGGACCGGCGGTTATAGTGCCGATCGTAATAGTTGCGGTATTCGCCGGAACGCGCGTGATCGAGCCACTCGGAATTGGAACGGTACCACTGGATAGTTTTGCGTATCCCGTCTTCGAAGCTGACCAGCGGGCTCCACCCAAGTTCCCGCTGAATTTTTGAACTGTCAATCGCATAGCGGCGATCATGGCCCGGACGATCCTGAACATATTGAATCAGGGATTCGGGTTTGCCAAGAAGCTGCAGGATTGTGCGCACGATTTTCAGATTGGGTTGAGAGACGCCCGAAGACACATTGTAGATTGAGCCCGGCTTGGCCTTTTCGAGTGCCAGCGTGATTGCGCCGCAATAGTCTTCCACGAAAAGCCAGTCGCGCTCCTGCAGGCCGTCGCCATAAACCGGGAGGGGCTTGTCTTCGCTGGCGTTTGCAATCATCAACGGGATTAATTTTTCCGGGAATTGAAACGGCCCGAAATTGTTGGTGCAACGCAAGATGACGGAGGAAATGCCATAGGTATTGGCGTATGCGGTGACGAAGTGCTCCGCGGAAGCTTTACTGGCGGCATAGGGGCTGCGTGGATCAAGAGGCGATTCTTCCTTGAACGCTACTCCAGCGGGGGCGCTGCCATAAACTTCATCGGTGCTGATGTGGATGAACCGAAGCTTCGGAAAGTTGCGGGCTGCTTCCAGCAGGCAGTGGGTGCCGAAAATGTTGGTATTGAGAAAAGGAGCGGCGTCCTCAATGCTGCGGTCCACATGCGTCTCCGCGGCAAAGTGCACCACGGCGTCAAACCCGTGCTGGAACAGTTCACGCAGAGCGGTTCGATCGGTGATGTCGCCGCGAATGAATTGGTAGCGCGAATCGTTCGCGACATCCGCGAGGCTCTCCGGGTTGCCTGCGTAGGTCAATTTATCGAGATTGACGATTTCGACGTCGCGGCAGGCGCTGAGAAGAAAGCGAACGAAATTAGAGCCGATAAATCCCGCTCCGCCCGTAACGAGAACTTTCAATTACCGCCTTCCTTTCTCAAAATCGAAGCTGCAAATGCTAACCAAAGACGGGACGCATTATTTAAGATCTTCGGAGGGCGGCGGTGGTTTCCCGCGCCCTGGCAGCTTGTTGGTCCCGGTTTCCGCGGCAAGATTCGACAATCATCTCCCGCTAGTCATTCTCCCGCATTAAGGTCTTTGCGGTTGAAGAGTTTGAGCGCTTTGCAGGTAGACCTAAAACTTACCGGTTAATGCGCTTCATCCTGAATCAGTTTCGCTATATCGATAAAGAGATGCAACCGGACCAGAACAAAAATCAGGCCAAGCCGAATTGAAGTTTGTCTGAAAGAATGGCAGGCGATTTGATTTCGGAGCGCCGCAATAGAAATTAACCGCCAGCTAGCTGTGAAAGGGCGTGACGCGCCTGGTCAGCAAGCGGAGATGCGGGATTCAAGCTGACGACCTTTTCGAGTTCGGCCCTGGCGCGAGCGGGGTCATTAAGTTTCTGGTAAGTAAGACCAAGGTGATAGCGAAAGGCCTGATTATTCGGAGTCGCCTTCACCGCGCCTTCCAGGAGCGGCACGGCGACCGAGTAACCGCCATTATTGTAGTAGGCCCATCCAAGCGTATCGGCGGAATTTGGGAGGTTTGGCAGGCCACGGTGCGCGGTCTGGGCCAATGTAAGGGCCACGTTCGGGCTGCCGCCATGTTCGAGGAGCAGGTAGGCCAGATTGTTGGCAGCGAAGGCATTCTCCGAATCAATGGTCAAAACCTTCTGATAGGTTGCCTCGGCCTGCTGCCAATTGCCGGCCCGTTCGTAGAGGGCGCCGAGGGCGAGTTGCAAGCCGACATCGCGCGGTGAAAGTTCGATGGCCCGCTGGTATAAGGCAATGCCCTTATCGGGCGCCCCAGCAGCCGCCTGCAATTGCGCGAGCAGGACCATGGCGGGGACATTATTTTTGTCCAGTGCGAGCACCTGGTTCGCGGAATCCTCCGCCTGTTTCAATTGTTTCGCCTGCACCTGGAGTTCGGCGAGTAGCATGAACAGTCCTGAGCTATTGGGAACTCGCTTAATCTGTTCCTGAACGAATGCCATCGCGTCGGCAGGCTTATTTTTTGCTTCATCGACCTGAACTATGCCACGAATCGCTTCGAAGGAATTCGGATTGCGAGTGAGGGCCTGGCGGAACATGGCCTCAGCATCCGCCGGGCGCTTTTGCGCCAGCCGCAAATCGCCCATCTTCAAGAAGTAGAGCGGGCTTTGTGGGCCCAACCTCTGCAGGTTCATCAAATCCGCCTCGGCACCCACAGGGTCACCCAGATTCATTCGCGCGGTTGCATGATAAAGATAACCATCAGGGGAATTCGGTGCGTGCTTCTTCAATTGGTTGCTCAGATCTTCCAGTGTCTTCCAGTCCCGCTTGAAGGCGGCGTTTTTCGTTAGAGCCAGCCAAGCTTCCGCCAGATTGGGGCGAAGCCGGACAGCCTCTCGCCACTCGCTCTCTGCCTGCTGGTTGTTGCCCTTTTCATTGAATGCGAGGCCCAATTGATAATGGCCCATCGCGTTGTCGGGAGCGCTTTTCAAGGCGGCCTGCAGCGTCGTTAAAGCTTCATCCGGTTTGTGCTGGCGCAGAAGTATTTGCCCCTTCAGGACAAGGGCTTCGGCATCCTGAGGAGTCTTCTTCAAGATTGCTTCCGTGCGCGCCGCTGCATCGTCCAGGCTGTTGTTTAGAATCAGCAACTGGATATAGGTTCTCTGAACAGAAAGATCGTCCGGGTACTTTGCGGAGAGAGCGCCAAATTCAGCGGTTGCTTTATCAAGTTGACCGCGGGAAAGGTAAGAATCTCCGAGCATCCGGTAAGCGGCGGGATTGGAACTCAACTGTTCCTTGGCATCGGTGAAGACCTTTTCCGCCTGCGCCGTTTGTCCCTGGGAGTAGTACAGCGCGGCAAGAGCGGCGCGCGGAGAAAGTTCCTGAGGAGCCGCAGCGATTGCGGCTTGAAACTGTTTTTCCGCATCTGAATCCCGCTTCAGCTGATGGTACAAACCGCCCAGCATCAAGTAAGGGGTGACGGTTTTCGGATCCAGGGTCTGGGCCTTGAGCACATTCTGCTCGGCGTCTTTGAGGTTTCCGGTGCGTATTTGCAACTGGGCGAGATTGAGATAAGTTGCAGGGCGCTCCGGCGCCATCTGCACCGCGTCGTTGGCTTCTTTGACAGCATCCGCGGAGTTGCCGAGGGTGGCGTCGGCGTCGGATAAGAGGAGTTGCGCGTCGACGTTGCTGGGATTGGATTTGAGTATCAGCTGAGCGCGGTCCTTGGCTTCCTGTTTTTGTCCTCCGGCCAGCTGCAACCTTCCGAGATCGAGTTGCGCTTGCCAATTGTCCGGCTGGAGTTCAACGGCGCGCTGAAATTCGGCGAACGCTCCCGACCAACTATTCAGTTTGAGTTGCGTCTGCGCGAGCTTGAAATGCACTTCGGCGTTACGTGGGTCGAGTTGAATGGCGCGGCCGTAGTAAATCAAGGCCTCCGGATATTTTCCCTGCTCAAAACTCGCATTGCCCTTCGCCAGGAATTTCTTGGGATCGCGGTTGCAGCCGGCGCTGAAAATTACAAGAAGCAAGAAAAGAAATGACGCGGCTCGTCCGGATAGCACTGCATGGCGGCGCGGAAAATCGTTGAGGAACAGCATGGATTTCATAATCGCTGGGAAAAGCAATTTTGCACCCCTATCCGACTGGCCGCAAGCATCATCCTGGGTCAGTGTTAAATTTAAGAGAATCTATCGGATAAGACACATGATATTGGGTTGGCTGGAGTGTATCAGTACTGTGGCCAATCGAGGGAGCTAAGCGGAAGGCATAGAGGGGAATCAAGGGGATAATAGGGATATTTTTTTTCCACTTTTCAGGGTCAGAGAGGGGTGCTGGGAAATTGATCAGGGTTGTTCACCGTTGGCGGAACCGTAACTTATTGATATTGAATTGGTTGTTCGGTTGTGGGAAAATGAGGTGGAACTTGAGACTATTTCTGCGTGGTTATCCTCGTGCATCTTCCTTCTGTCTGGGGTGGCTCTTGCTGTGCCAACTCCGGAGTGAGTTTTAGGGCGGCTCGATAGCGAGGTCGTTGGAAATGGTACGCAACGGAGAAATAACGGTAGCCGATGTGAAGCGGATCCTTCGTCGCTACTGGTGGATACCGGCTTTCATAACGGTGACGCTGGGTGGCATGGGATTGGCGGCCTCACTCGTTCTCCCCAAGAAATACACGTCGTCTACGCTGGTTCTTGTAGAACGTCCAACTGTTCCTACAGATGTCATCAAGCCCGTAATTACCGATGACTTGAACCAACGCATGGCCTCGATGAAGGCGCAGATTCTTAGCCGGTCAAGGTTGGAGCCGATCATCAATAAATTTGGCCTGTACCCGGTTGAGCGCAAGACGACCCACATGGAGGATCTGGTCGAAAAGCTGAAGAGCGCGGTGCACGTGGACCTGATTGAACCCTTAGCCGGATCGGCCGACCGGGAACCACCGGGCTTCAATGTCAGCGTGACGTTTGATAATCCCCAACTGGCACAGCAGATCTGCCAGGAAATCACCTCGATGTTCATGGAGCAGAACGCGACAGCGCGCGGGGCACAATCGAACAAGGTTACGAAATTCCTGACCGAACAATTGGATGAGGCAAAGGCCAAGCTCGATGAGCAGGACAAGCGGCTGGCACAGTTTAAAGCTGAACATCTGGTCTCCATGCCGGATCGGGAGCAAACGAATCTTACTCTGCTGACCGGAATGAATACGCAATTGGACGCCACCACACAGGCCCTGACACGCGCGCAGCAAGACAAGTCGTTAAATGAAACTTTGCTGACCAATCAGGAAGCCAACTGGAAAGCCGCGCAAGTGGGGCAACAAAATCCGGAAACGCAAGATCAAGAGCTGGCCGCGCTTCAACAGCAACTTTCGGCTTTGCTGGCAAAATACACTCCAGAACACCCTGACGTGATCAAGGTGAAGGCCCAAATCGAAGACTTAAATCGAAAAATGGCCGAGACGCCCGCCCCCAAGCCAACAGCATCGGCCGCACAAGCTGCGCTCCGTGAGCCGCCGGCGCTTCAGCAATTGCGAAGCAGGATCAAGCAGGACGAATTCACGATCGCGGACATGACGAAGCGGCAAGGGCAGATTCAGGAACAGATTCGCGCGCTCCAGGGCCGGTTGCAGGCCAGTCCAGTGGTGGAGCAGCAGTTGAAGGAATTGACGCGTAGCTATCAGACAGCTTCGGATATATACAACGACCTGCTGAAGAAGCGGGAAAACTCGGCGATGGCGACGGATCTGGAGCACGAGCAGCAGGGAGAAAACTTCAAAGTGCTGGATGCGCCCAGCCTTCCTTCATCGCCGTCGTTTCCGAAGAAAATTGTCTTCGTCGGAGGAAGTCTCGGAGCGGGGTTTGCCTTGTCTCTGGGCATTCTTTACCTGCTGGCGGTCAGCGACAAAGGGATGTATTCAGAGCGCGATGTGGAGGTTTGCCTAAAACTCCCAGTTCTCACCACCGTCCCAAGTTTTGATGTGCGAGCTCACGGAAACGGATAACAGCGGAATACTTGAAACTCGGAGCGTCATTCAGAAGGACTGAAAAGAGCGAAAGATGAGCCGGATCCACGAAGCCCTGAAAAAAGCCGCGGAAGAGCGAAGTGCACAGACCGTAAATCGCGCAGCGTCTGATCTTGTGGAACTCTCGGTCCAGGAGGAGATACCCGGGAAACCACCGGTGAATGGGGAGGTTCACCCGAAGCCCCACGGAGTCCAGAAGGCCGATCCGGGCCAGTTGCGTTTCGAGGAGTTTGCGAAACGCTGCACGCAGGTAAAGTGGACGGTAGATTCAGACGTAAGCGTTTACGCGGCGCATTCGAAAAATTCAGTTGGTGCCGAGAAATTCCGGACCTTGCGCTCGAGGCTTTGCCAGATTGCTTCGGCACAGCCCCTAAAGCGAATTCTTATTACCAGTAGCACTCCCGCCGAAGGGAAGACCTTTGTTGCAGCGAATTTGGCCCAGTGCTTCATCCGGCAGGAAAACCGCCGAGTTCTGCTCATCGACTCTGACCTGAGAGCTTCGCGCCTGCATCTTCATGTGGGTGCTTCGGGGAGACCGGGACTGTCAGATTACCTGCGCGGAGACGCCGACGAGTACCAGGTTACACAGGTGGAGAAATGCGGGAATTTGTGCCTTATCCCGGGCGGAAGCGAAGTTTCGAACCCGAGCGAATTGCTGCACAGCGATCGAATGAAACAGTTGCTCGAACGCATGTCGCCGATTTTCGATTGGATCATTCTGGATTCTCCGCCGGCGTTGGCGGTTCACGATGCCAGCATCCTCGCCGATATGTGCGACGGAGTGTTGTTTGTGGTGCGGGCCGGAGCAACTGATTTTGAGATGGCTACAAAGGCCTCTGCGGAATTTCGCGACAAGAATCTGCTTGGTGTAGTGCTTAACCGCGTGGATAAAGGCGATTCGTATGGCAGTTATTACTACGGATATGGCTCTCACCAGGATGGCGAGTCTAAAACCAAGAGCTGATTAAGCGAACAAGGGTCCGGTCCCCCCCGCAATCGCCTGTTCAAAATCCTCGATTACATCTGCGAGACACTGGCTGCAGTTGCGGAAGGTTCGCCTTTCCGCAGCGCCCAATAAACTGGTATTAGCAGCGCCAAACCAATCAGAAAGAAAACGATTCCACCCTGATGGTGCAGGCTTCCAGTCAGAAAAGAGGGGTTGACGTAGTTTGCCAACAAAGTCAGTGTGGAGATTCGGATCCCATTTTTTATGAGCATCATGCAAAGCCCCGCAGCCACAAACGCCAATTTCTTCCAGAACGGCCGGAAGGAGAAGTGGGCTACCAGCAAAGCCAGGATCAAAAGCGCCAAACTGGAGCGGATTCCGCTGCATTCCTGCGCCACTTCAATCGACATTACGGGCAAGCGAAAAACAAAGCCCTGGCGCAATACGGGGGCGCCGCTCAGATTGAAGAAGAGCTCCGCAATCGCCGCAGACCCTGACTGCAGTCCGTAAATGATTTTGCCAAGAAATAGATCCGGAATCGGGACCGAAAAAAGCAGGAATGCGAGTGCGAATCGCGCGGATTTGGCGGCGGCTGCGCCTAACACAAATATGAAGCCTGCGACCAACAGGAGAATGAGGGAAAGGGTATAGACGCTCAAGCGAGTTTTGGGAGTGCAGGCCTGGCAGTTTAGCGAAAAGAGAGCCATCAGAAGCGACGGCACCAGGAAGAACACTGCCGGTCCAGGGCTGAAAGCACCTTCCTGCTGCAATTGTTTTCGCCCTGTGTATAGCAGCCATGCGGTAATAAAGGGAATCAGCAGGATGTGGGAAGCGGTCTCATCATGGTTCGCCAGCTGAAAGAGCTCGTAAATTGGTTTTGCAAAAAGCAAAAGGGAAATCAAAACCCAGGCGCCAAAGATCAGCCAGCGATTTATTGAGCGAGGGGGATAAACGGTCAAGAAAGAGTCCTCCCCGGAAGGTTCGCTGTTGAAGCTTCTTTCATCCATACTCTTGGAATCCTTGGTTCTCCCTGATCCGAAAGTAATCCCTGACACCATCCATAAATGCCAATCACAGTATTTCAGATATCCGGCGAACACGCGCAAGCCGATTTGGCCCGATGCCTCATAGATCAATCGTTGAGGACGATCCACCCGGCTCGTAAACTCGCCTGCTCGTCGAATGGGGCTGCCAGGAGAAAAGCCGTGGTTCATGTTCCTGGCAAGTGCCCCGTCGAGTTCGCGAACCCTGAATATTGAAGCAGGAGCTGAATTCCCAGCACCTGGCATGCCCTTAGCGAGCTTGCGAGGCTTCTACGGGGCATTTGAGGGCAATTCACTCATCAGGGGCCAAAAGAGCCAAAAAACGCGCCCTTTGGATGGGAAAAGAAGCCTTTACGTCAATATAAAGGTATTGTTTTCAGCATATTAAAATTGCCTTTGCTGTGATTGGGATCACATGGCGGAACCCGATTGCAACAATAGGGCATAGCTTTTCTCATTGCCGTCGGGACTTGAATTTCAATAATCGACGTTCCGGATATTGTCATTTATAAACAGCTTAAATTCAGCAAGATAGAAAATCGGGTGGAAGGGAACAGGGAGCTCCTACCTACATGGAACTGGCAGGGTAATTGCCCTTAAGGGGGGGACGGTTCGTTGGGACTGTAACGGCGATAGCCTACCGAAGAGAGAAGTTGGATAGGAAATGGACGGAACTTTGACCCCTCTAACGGAAAGTGCGTCAAGCGGTTCAACCTCCAAGGTTTCTTGGTACGCCCTCCAGGTGCGCTCTCGCAAGGAGGGGTACGTAGCTTCGCAGATTTTGGGACAGGGTTATGAATGCCTATTGCCCACCTATAAGAGCGTTCGGAAGTGGTCGGACCGGGTAAAAGAGGTGGAACAGCCACTCTTCCCTGGCTACCTCTTCTGCCGCTTTGATTTTCAGAACCGCCGCCCAGTGGTCACCACCCCCGGGGTCTTGCAAATTGTCGGATATGGCCGGACAGCGATTTCCGTTTCTGACGAGGAAATTCAATCGCTGCAACTCGCCGTATCTTCCGGAATGCCGAAGCAGCCTTGGCCGTACCTGGAAGTTGGCAAGCGCGTCCGCGTGAACTACGGGACGTTGAGCGGGCTTGAAGGGATTCTGGTCAACGTGAAGGGAAATCATCGCGTGGTTCTGTCGGTGACGCTCTTGCAGAGATCAGTGGCAATGGAAGTGGAAACCTCGTGGCTTTCCGTGGTCCAGGAAGAGACGCGGGAGAGCATGACGCAGCGGATACTTCGCCCGATCCGCGTACCAGCGGGAATTTAAGTTCAATCGGATGGGAATCGGAGCAAGAAAAATGAGTCCAATGGAAGCGATAGCGCGCAGAGAGAAAGAAAGACCCAAGCTGGAGATTCGCGCTCATTTGTCCGTGCCGAACATGGGCAACACGCCGCCACGGATGTTGCTAAACGAGGACGCTTTTGTTTCGATGCTGTATCTTGAACGCCGGCGAGCGGAGCGCGCGCAAAACCGGTTCGTATTAATCCTGGTGGATGTGCAAAAGATCGTGAACGGCATTTCCGGCAAGGACCGAGTGGTGCAGATGCTGGCAAAGTCGTTGTCGGAAGCCACCCGGGAAACGGACATCATCGGCTGGTATCTCGAAAACAACCTGATGGCCGTGATCGGAACCGAACTCGGAAAAGCCACCAACGAAGTTGTTCAGAAAAGATTCCTCGAAAAACTTCGGAGCCTATTCGAATCGACGCTCGGAAAAGAGAAGAGTGCGACCATCTTCGTCTCGTTCCACTTTTTTCCGGAAGAGTACGGCAGCGGAGCGAACGACCACTCGGCAAATATCAAGCTTTATCCGGAAATTCAAAAGCGCGAAGACGCGAGAAAAGTCCCGCTGGCAATTAAGCGTGCCATTGATCTGGCCGGCAGCGCCGCGGCGCTTGTTTTCCTTTCTCCGGTTTTTGCGGCTGTGGCTCTGGCAATCAAGTTTTCCTCAAAAGGCCCTGTGCTGTTCAAGCAGGAACGTCTTGGCCAACACGGAAAGACTTTTACCGTGTTGAAGTTCCGCTCGATGCGGACGGATTGTGACGCAAAGATTCACCAGCAATACGTTGAACAATTCATCGCCGGCCAGGTGGATGGAAATTCGGAAGTAGCCACGAAGCCGGTGTTCAAGATTCAGAAAGATCCCAGGGTGACTCCGATCGGCCGCTTTATCCGCAAGACCAGTTTGGATGAGCTCCCGCAATTCTGGAATGTTCTGCGCGGAGACATGTCTTTGGTTGGCCCGCGCCCAGCGCTCGCCTATGAATTCCGGAAGTACGAAGTGTGGCACCGGCGGCGCGTTCTGGAAATCAAGCCCGGCATCACGGGTTTGTGGCAGGTGGAAGGACGCAGCCGGACGCGCTTTGACGAAATGGTCCGACTGGACCTGAAGTATGCGCGCGCCTGGTCGGTTTGGCTGGACCTGAAGATTTTGGCGCAGACTCCCGGCGCCGTGATCCAGGGCGAGGGTGCGCACTAAACGGATGTGCCAAGTGCCCTCTCTGGAAAATTCAGCGGAACAGCAGTCGCCGGTTCAGCTGAAAAACATGACCTCGCGAGCAGTTCCTCTGTGATCGCCCCACAACGCGCCGCTGCCCCCGGCGCAGCCTAGAACGAAGTCCCAAGGAGTTCCAAGATGCGTATCGGTGTGATTGGTTACGGTTACTGGGGTCCGAATATCGTCCGGAATTTCCATTCCCTGGACAGTTGTGAAGTGGTTTTGGTGGCGGATCGCAACCCCAAGAGCGAATCACGACTGAAGAAGACGTTTCCGGGGATCGCCTTTACGACCGACGAAAATCAAATTCTGACTTCGCCTGACATAGACGTCGTGGCAGTGGTAACTCCTGTCTGGACGCATTTCGAACTTGCCAAGAAAGCTCTTGAGAACGGCAAACATGTTTTCGTGGAAAAACCGTTCACTTACAGCGTGGCCCAAGGCGAAGAACTGGTAGAACTGGCATCGCGAAAAAACCTGAAGATTATGGTGGATCATACCTTCCTGTTCACCGGCGCGGTGCGCAAGATCAAAGAACTGGTCGACAAAAAGGAACTTGGCGACCTCTACTACTACGATGCGCTCCGCGTAAACCTCGGATTATTCCAGCACGATGTGAATGTGATCTGGGACCTGGCTCCTCACGATCTTTCGATCATGGATTACGTAATTGGGGAAAAACCGGAAGCCGTCGTCGCCACCGGGGAACGTCACCTGAACGGCGTGGAAGATGTAGCGTTCATTACGGTGTACTTCCCAAAACATATTATTGCACATGTGAATGTCAACTGGCTTTCGCCGGTGAAAGTGCGGACGACGCTTATAGGCGGCGAAAAGAAAATGCTGGTGTGGAACGATCTGGAAGCCGACGAAAAGCTCAGGATTTACGACAAAGGAGTCAGCATGTCCACGAATCCGAGCAACCTGCACCAATTGCTGGTCAGCTATCGCTCCGGAGACATGTGGGCACCGCAAGTGGAGCAGGTGGAAGCTTTGCGCGCGGAGACGGCTTATTTCATCAAGTGCATTGAGGAAAACACCAAGCCATTCAACGACGGTGAGGCCGGTCTTCGCGTGGTCCGAATCCTGGAAGCCGCCGACCGATCCATCCGCACTCGCGGGGAGGCCATAACGCTGTGAACGATTACGTTTGCATCGCACCCAGCGTGAAGCTGGGGAAAGACGTCAAACTTTCGAAATTCATCAATCTTTACGGATGCGAGATTGGCGACAACACCAAGATCGGGGCGTTCGTCGAGATTCAGAAGAACGCAAGTGTGGGCCGCTGCTGCAAGATTTCCAGCCATACGTTCATTTGTGAAGGCGTGGAAATTCAGGACGACGTGTTTATCGGACACGGCGTGACGTTTATTAACGACGTCTACCCACGCGCGACCGTTGCCGGCGGCGGCCTGCAGACGGAAGCCGATTGGAAGGTTGAGAAGACGCGAATTTGCAAAGGCGCTTCGGTCGGCTCGGGATCCACGATTTTGTGCAACGTCACGGTTGGTGAAAACGCGATTGTTGGCGCGGGAAGCGTTGTGACAAAGGATGTGCCCGCGAATGCGATCGTGGCGGGAAATCCGGCGAAGTTTTTGAGATTTGTGAATGAGGAGAAAAAGTAGAACCATGGCGAACCCGACGAAAATACCGTTTCTTGATCTCGTGACGCCGCATCAGGAACTCCAAGAAGAGCTTCTGGCGGTGGTGAAGAAGGCCTTCAGCAACGCGGGATTCATTGGCGGGCCGATGGTGGAGGAATTTGAGCGGGAGTTCGCCGCATTTTGCGGGACGAGATATTGTGTCGGCGTGAACAGCGGCACGGACGCTTTGCGGTTTGCCTTCATGGCCGCGGGCGTGCAGCCGGGCGACATCATCGTCACTGTGCCGAACACGTTTATCGCGACGACTGAAGCCATTTCGCAGGCCGGCGCGCAGATCGCGTTCGTGGATATTCACGAACAGACTTACACGATGGATCCGGTGAAGTTGCGGGAGTATCTGGAAACTCGCTGCGAAGTGAACACCACGAGCGGGGAACTGATTGAGCGCGCTTCGAAACGGCGCGTTGTGGGAATCGTCCCGGTCCATCTCTACGGGCAAACCGCGGACATGGACCCGATCCTTGAGCTGGCAGATCAGTACAAACTGTTTGTCGTCGAAGACGCTTGCCAGGCCCACGGAGCGCAATACTTCTCCAAGAAAGACAACACGTGGAAACTTGCAGGGTCAATGGGCAACGCTGCAGCGTTCAGCTTCTATCCGGGCAAGAATCTGGGTGCATGCGGAGAGGGCGGAGCCGCCACCACGAACGACCCGGCAATGGCTGCCCGAATGAAAATGATTCGCGACCACGGCCAGGCGAAAAAGTATTACCACGACATCGAAGGGTATAACGGGCGGCTGGATTCGATTCAGGCGGGATGGCTTTCCGTGAAGCTGCGGCACCTGGCGAAATGGAATGAATCACGCCGGGCCCGCGCGCACCGTTACCACGAATTGCTTGCGGAAGCGAAAGATACAATCGTGGCTCCGGTGGAAGCATCCTGGACGAAAGGTGTTTATCACCTCTACGTTGTGCGTGTCCAGGATCGTGAAGCATTCCAGGCCGCGCTCGCCGAAGCTGGGATCGGCACCGGAATTCACTACCCGATTCCGCTACATCTTCAGAAAGCCTACGAGCCGCTGAACTTTAAGAAGGGTGATTTCCCGGTCACGGAGCGCGTGGCTGCCGAAATTGTTTCCCTGCCGATGTTCCCCCAAATGACCAACGAGCAGGTGAATGAAGTAGCGAAAAAAGTGACAGAGTTTGTTGGCACGCGAGTCTCCTCCATCCTATAGATTCACCTATACGACCACCTTTCCAAACAAAAACGCACCTGTCCCAAAGTAGCTCGTGATGATGCCGCGATTAGATCAATTCATAACTCTGTATTTGTATACGCCCCTGGTGCGTTTTGCAGGACGCACCCGAAACGGCTTTGTGCCGATTCTGAAGTACCACAGCATTTCGAGCAACCTGTTCGGGCAGTCGCATCCCTACTTTCAAATTAATACTCAGCCAGAGATTTTTTCGAAACAGATGAGGTGGCTTAAGAGCCAGGGATACCAGGGGATTCATCTGTCCGAGATGTTTGATGGGCTGGCCTCTGGACTGGACATGTCCAACCGGGTTGTCATCACATTTGACGACGGCTACAGGGATTTCTTCACAGAAGGCTTTGCAATCCTGAAGCAGTGCGGTTTTAAGGCGACGGTTTTCCTGGTGACGGACCGGATCCGCAAGACTCCGGTGCGCAATGAGGGTGTCGACTACCTGACATGGAACGATGTCCGGCAGTTAATTCGAAGGAAGTCATCGAACAAGAGATTGGCGAAGCGGTTGAATCGTTTTCCTATCCGTTCCCATTTCCCGAGGAGGACCGCGATTTCGCCAGATTCATCGGTGACACGCTGGAAAATCAAGGCTTCAAGAACGGCGTCTCCAGCATTATCGGCCGGGCGCATTGCCGGAGCAAACGATTTTCATTGCCGCGCGTGCCGATTAATTCCTGGGACACGCCAAGAATGCTGCAAGCAAAATTGACCGGCGGTTATGACTGGATGCACATTTTGCAGTGGTTCCACAAAATCGCGAACCATAATGTCACGATTATGCAGGCCACCGGGAAACAGCCGACGTCGACGATTTAGCTGAGGATCGAAATTTCCAGAAAACAATGTTGAAGACATGAGCACCTTAACCAATTTGGTCAGCCTTCGCGACGAGCGGAAAGCGTTGCCGCGATATGTGCTGATCACACCCGCCCGCAATGAGGCCGAGTTCATCGAACTGACCATCCAGTCCGTGGTGAAACAGTCGGTGAAACCGATGAGGTGGATCATCGTAAGCGATGGTTCGACGGACGGCACAGATGAAATCGTGCGGGGATACATGAACGCGCATTCATGGATCGAATTAGTCAGGATGCCGGAGCGGCAGGAGCGCCATTTTGCCGGCAAGGTTCATGCGTTCAATGCCGGCTATGGCAGAGTTCAGCGCCTCAAATATGACGCGATCGGCAGTCTGGACGCCGACATCTCTTTTGACGAGGATTACTTCTATTTCCTTCTGAAGAAACTGGCCGAAGATAGGGCGCTCGGATTGGTTGGAACACCGTTCAAAGATGGTTCCGCTCCGATTTACGACTATCGTTTTGTCAACATTGAGCACGTTTCCGGGGCCTGCCAACTTTTCCGGCGCGATTGTTTCGAACAGATCGGCGGGTATGTGCCCGTAAAGGGCGGCAGCATCGATCACATTGCTGTTCTTACCGCAAGATTGAAAGGCTGGAAGACCAGAACGTTTACCGAGAAAGTCTGTTTGCACCATCGGCCGATGGGAACGGCTCAGAGCAGTCTACTGGCAGCAAGATTTAAGAACGGGCGAAAAGATTATGTAATGGGGAACCACCCTCTGTGGGAGTTGTTTCGAGCGGCTTACCAGATCAGCATACGACCTCTTGTTCTTGGCGGGTTGTGGCTGCTAGCCGGTTACTTCTGGGCGATGATCCGGCGGGTAGAGCGGCCGGTCTCGCGGGAATTGATGGCCTTGCAAAGACACGAGCAAATGCATCGCTTGAGGAATTTCTTGCGGACAAAAGCGTCTTCCGAACAAAGGGTGGAAGAACACCCTCCTTGCCTCTGAGTGCAACGGGTGGAACGCCCGAGAGTTTCCATGGCGGCGCGAGGTCTTGGGTTATCTACACTGATGGATATGAAAACTTCAACCCGTTCCGGCACAAGCGGTGCTCCCGAGCGCGCGGGATTTCTGATCGTCAATGCAGACGATTGGGGGCGAGATTACGAGAATACGGAACGTACCCGGGAATGCATCGCTCGGGGGACTGTATCTTCCGTAAGCGGCATGGTGTTCATGGAGGACTCGGAAAGAGCGGCGGCGATTGCGCGAGAACAGGGAATCGATGTTGGACTTCACCTGAATTTTACGACGGCATTTTCAGCACATTCTGTTCCTAACCGGCTTGCCGAACATCAGGGAAGACTGGCTCGGTATCTCAGGAAACATCGGCTTACGCAGGTCGTTTATCATCCAGGACTCGTCAACTCGTTCGAGTACGTAGTCGCTTCGCAGCGCGATGAATTTTGCCGACTGTACGGGGCGGAGTTGTCGCGACTGGATGGACATCACCACATGCACCTGTGTGCAAACGTAGTTCTGGGGAAGCTTCTTCCTGCGGGAACTCTTGTCCGGCGAAACTTCTCATTTCGGCCCGGAGAAAAGAGCAGCGCGAACCGTCTTTATCGCCAGGCTGTGGACTACCAGCTGGCTCGTCGGCACCGGGTCGTCGACTATTTGTTTTCCTTGCCGCCGCTTGAGCCGCGCAGCCGCTTGCAAGGCATTTTCTCCCTGGCAAGCTGCTCCATGGTTGAACTGGAGACGCACCCAATCCATCCGGTTGAACATGATTTTCTTTTGGGAGGCGAGTTCCTCCAATTGACGGCTAGCATACAGATTGCGCCGCATTCGGCAGTTTTAAAATCGAGGATCCCGATGGGCGATTTGATTGCCGGAGAAAAATCGGATCTTCGCTGCTTGGACTCTTAGGCATGAGTCGATTTCCATTTCAGAGCAGGCACTCAGCGTAATCCTGCGACTCGACCCAAAAAGGAGCGAAATCAGGATGGATTTTCTAGGCCGCAGGATGACAAAAGACCAGAGCCGCGATACGGGCATGGCCATGGTGCTCCTGGTTCTGATTTTCTATGTCAAGACGCGCCGGGACGGATACCTGTGGGCGGCGGTGGTCTTGCACGTTGTGAATATGATTGTGCCCCGGATTTATGCGCCCGTCGCCATCCTTTGGCTGGGACTTTCGCATGTCCTCGGCACTGTGATGTCCAAAATCCTGCTTTCGATTTTGTTTTTTGGCCTGGTAACACCGATTGGCCTTTTCCGCCGGCTTTTGGGAAAAGATTCGCTCAAGTTGAATGCATTCAAAGCCAGCCAGGAATCGGCAATGTTGGTAAAGAACCATCTGTTTGTCGGCAGCGATATCGAGAAGCCATACTAATTAGAGGAGTGGAACATGGAATTCTTAAAAGATTTATGGGGATTTCTAAACAAGAGAAAAAAGTTCTGGCTGCTTCCCATGATCATCATTCTGCTGGGATTTGGAGCGATTATGGTATTCGCCGCTGGATCCGCCATCGCCCCGTTCATCTATTCGTTGTTCTAGTCTTGTGGCCGACAAGCGCAGCCCTTTACAAGGAATGGGAATGAAAAAAGCGATCCTCGGAATCTCGGCGTTCTATCACGACAGCGCAGCGGCAATCCTGGTCGACGGGAAGATTGTCGCCGCGGCGCAGGAAGAGCGGTTCACGCGAAAGAAGCACGATTCGTCGTTTCCAATCAATGCGTGCCGCTACGTTCTGCAGGAAGCGGGGATCAAGTACAACGATCTGTCCGCGGTTACGTTCTACGAGAAGCCTTTTCTCAAGTTTGAAAGGCTGCTGGAGACGTATCACGCGTTTGCGCCAAGCGGCTTCGTGAGTTTCGTATCGGCAATGCTGGCGTGGATTAAAGAAAAGCTGTTCATGCGGCGGATGCTCAAACAAAACCTCGCGGAGCTCGGCGACGCGAGCATCCCGACATACTTTCCCGAACACCATTTGTCACATGCGGCGAGCGCCTTCTACCCTTCGCCATTTGCCGATGCAGCAATCGTAACGGTGGACGGCGTCGGCGAATGGGCCACCACAACCATCGGGCATGGTCGCGGGAAAGATATTGAAATACTGAGAGAGCTGCAATTTCCTCACTCTGTAGGTCTGCTCTATTCCGCTTTCACTTTTTATACGGGATTCGCGGTAAATAGCGGCGAATACAAGCTGATGGGTCTGGCGCCCTACGGGAATCCAAATTCGCAACAGACCGCAGATTTCAAAAAGAAGATCGAGACAGAGCTCGTCGATATCCGGAAAGATGGCTCGGTCGTATTGAACATGGATTACTTCGAGTATGCTACCGGCCTCAAGATGGCGAACGAGAAGAAATGGGAGCAACTCTTCGGGGTTCCTCGGCGAAAACCCGAGACCGAGATTTCACAGGCATATATGGACTTGGCCTTGGCCATCCAACAGGTGACCGAGGAGATTGTCCTTCGTCTGGCGCGTACAGCCAGGGAAATTACGGGTAGCAAGTATCTGGTGCTCGCCGGCGGCGTGGCGCTCAACTGTGTCGCCAACGGGAAAATCCTGCGAGCCGGGATCTTCGAGGATTTATGGATTCAGCCGGCCGCGGGCGACGCAGGAGGCGCGGTTGGGGCGGCTTATGCGGTTTGGCATATCCTGTATGGAAATGAGCGGCAACTCAACGGGGACAGAGACGCGACAGCTGGTTCTTACCTCGGGCCGGAATTTTCAGACAAGGAGATTGACCGAGTTCTGCAACGGTATGGTGCAAAGGCGCGTTACTTTGAAGATTACCCATGCCTGGCTTCCGAGGTTGCCAGAAAGCTGAAAGAAGGGAATGTCGTCGGATGGTTTCAGGGCCGGATGGAGTTCGGCCCGCGCGCTCTTGGCAACCGCAGCATTCTGGGAGATGCGCGGAACCCGGAAATGCAAAAGAAATTGAATCTCAAGATTAAGTATCGCGAGGGCTTCCGTCCGTTCGCGCCTTCCGTTCTGGAAGAGGACATTGCCGAATATTTTGAGCTCGACCGCCAATCTCCCTACATGTTACTGGTTGCGCCGATCCGTGAGGACAAGAAGATTCCGCTTCCCGCGGGTTACCACGACAAACCTCTTTACGAGCGGCTTTACTTCCTTCGATCCGATCTCCCTGCCATTACTCATATTGACTACTCAGCCCGCGTCCAAAGCGTGAGCCAGGACACGAATCCCCGATACTGGGAATTGATACACCAGTTTAAGGAACAGACCGGCTATGGTGTGATCGTAAACACCAGTTTCAATGTGCGTGGCGAACCGATCGTGTGCACGCCAGACGACGCCTATCGTTGCTTTATGCGGACGGAAATGGATTTTCTGGTAGTAGGGAACTACCTCCTCGAGAAGAAGGACCAGCCGGCTTTGCCCGAAACGAGCGATTGGCGGACCGAATTCAAACTGGATTGATCGCGCACAAGACAAAGGGCTCCTAGTGTGATGTCCCGTAAATAACGGACAGGGGCAGCAGATGCGATTGCATTGAAGTTGCACAACTTAAGGCGTGGAACTTATCGAACTTATTTTCGGGACACTACACTAGATGAAGCTGAAAAACTTCCTGATCAACCTGAGTCTCTTCGCGGTGGCAATCGGAGTTGCATTGCTGCTTGCCGAATTTGCCGCCCGCATGGTTCTCAATCCCTCCGACTTTCTTAAACTTGATGTGGTGGGAGACAAAGTGTTGGGGGCGGTGCCTTCGCCGAGCGCCTTGGCTGGGTTCGACCGTTGGGGTTTCCGGAACCCCAAGGTTCCCGAGACCGCCGACATCGTCGCTGTTGGGGACTCGCACACCTACGGCAACACGGCAAGAATGGTCGACGCGTGGCCGTATGTGCTCGGCCAGGCGTCCGGCAGGCAAGTTTACAATATGGGATTGGGCGGGTACGGCCCGAACCAGTATTTTTATCTTTCGAAGACCAAAGCGCTAAGCCTGAAGCCAAAGATGATCGTCTGGGGGCTGTATATGGGAGACGATTTTGAGAATGCGTTTTCGATTACCTACGGGCTGGACTACTGGTCATATTTAAGGAAACTCCCTCCACAGAAAGTGGAAGCGAACATCTGGGAAGGGCCGCCCACGGATAAAGGTGTCAGAAGCATCAGGGTCTGGTTGTCCCGGCACTGTCTAATTTACCAATTAGTTTTCCACTTTGGGTTCGGTGGCCGAGTGAAAGGCGACTTCCAGATCAGAAATGCTGCGCAACTGTATCCGGGTTACGACACGTCGCTGATTGTTCCTGAAAAAAATATACTTGAAGCTTTCCGCCCAAAGGGAGTGTTGTTTGGGCTTGACCAGGATAATCCGAACGTCCGAGAGGGGATGCGCATCACGTTCGAACTGTTGCAGGAAATGAACGAACTCTGCAAGCAGAGCAACATCCAATTTGTGGTGGTGGTTATTCCCACCAAGGAAATGGTTTTTTCCGACTACCTTGAACATCAGCCCAACCTTCCGCTCCATGATGCAATTGACACGCTCCTTGCGAGCGAACGTTCAGCGAGTGAACAATTATTTCGGGTCTTGACGGATAATAAAATCCCTTACGTTTACCCCCTGCCGATGTTGAAGCAATCCGTTGGACAGGGACTCTATTCCCGCGGCGCGGTCGATATGCACCCCAACAAAAACGGATATCACGTCATTGGTGAGTCGGTCGCCGCATACCTAAAGCAAACGGAATCGAATAAGCAGTCTGCAGGGTCAGCCAAGTGATTCAAACGTGTCGCCGCCAATGCACCGCCTCGGCACAAGCGCCATTTAACTCTGCTACCACATGTCACAAACCACGGTTCTCATAGGTTTTGCGGAAGCCATGGCGGCCCCGGAGGTGGCGTGGAGCCTGGTGGACAGCGGCTTTCGCGTGATTGCCTTTGCGCGCCGGGGACGGTCGTCTGCGCTACGGCACAGCCGGCATGTGGAATGCCATGAGATTAGCGCACCAGAATCGGATGTTCAGGCCTCGCAATCGGAACTCAACGCTCTTCTGAACTCTCTCGGCTCGCAGGCGAGTGGCGGTGCACTGATTCTTTTTCCGCTGGATGACAAGGCTGTCTGGCTATGCAGCAAGCTGCAGCTAGAGAGTCCCTGGCTACTGGCTGGGCCGGATGGAGCCCGCGCGGATCTCGCGCTAAACAAGAATCTGCAGGTCGAAGCGGCGTGCCGGGCCGGCTTTAACGTTCCCAAATCAGCGTTGGCCCATACAGCGAAGGATTTGTTTGCCTTCAGCGCCGAGGCGTCATTTCCCATTATCTTGAAAGCGGCCGAATGTGTTCCTGTTTACGAAGGCCGTGTGTACTCGTGCCGGAAATGGATCTGCGCAAACCAGGAAGAATTGGAACGCGCCATTGCAGAATGGAAAGAGCGCGTCCCGCTTCTTGCCCAGACTTTCATCACGGGAGTAGGTGAAGGTGTGTTTGGCCTCGCGGCGCCGGATGGTGTGAGAGCTTGGAGCGGACATCACCGAGTACGGATGATGAATCCCCAGGGTTCGGGATCTAGCGCTTGTGCCTCGCAGCCCGTGTCTCAAGACGTCAGGGCCACTGCCGGGGCGTTCATCGCGCGGGCGGGCTGGCGCGGTTTATTCATGGTCGAACTCCTTCGTGATGAATCGGGGAGAGTCTGGTTTGTGGAACTGAACGGGCGGCCCTGGGGCAGCATGGCGCTGTGCCGGCGCCAGGGACTTGAGTATCCGGCGTGGCACGTGCAGCTGGCACTAGATAAGGATTCGCGGGCAGGGTTGGGCGCGCCCGTTGGTTCCGAGATCGTTTGCAGGCATGCCGGGCGCGAGTTCATGCACGTGCTGTTTGTGTTGCGCGGGGCCAGGTCGAACGCGCTGAACAGATGGCCTTCGTTCTGGAAGACGATGGGAGACATGACTCAGTTTCACCGAAAGGACGGAGTTTACAACTGGCGGCGGGATGATCCGAAAGTGTTTATCGCGGATTTTGTTTACACGATTCGTGACAACGTGTTCAAGTCCAGACACTGAGAGACAATGGAACTCCTTACAGTTTGCCATGTGCACTCCGAATGGTCGTACGACGGAAGCTGGTCGCTTCAGGCGTTGAGCGGAAAATTTCGCCGCCGCGGCTGCCGGATCCTGATGATGACGGAGCACGATCGCGGATTTACCCCGGCACGCTTCGCTGAATATAGAGAAGCCTGTGCTAAAGCAAGTTCCGATGAGATTTTGGTGGTGCCCGGGATGGAGTACAGCGACGCGGCGAATCGCGTGCACGTTCTCGTTTGGGGGCCGGTGCCGTTCCTTGGCGAAGGATTGCCGACCGGAGAAATGTTGGGAGCGGTGCGCTCCGCCGGAGGAGTCGCTGTGCTGGCTCATCCCTCCCGCCGTGATGCGTGGAAAACATTCGAGGCGTCCTGGGCTGATCGTCTTTTGGGAATTGAGATCTGGAATCGAAAATATGACGGTTGGGCGCCGAGCCAGACGGCTCCTGCTCTCCTTAAGGCCACGGGAGCGATCCCTTTTGTGGGGTTGGATTTCCACACCGAACGGCAGTCGTTCCCGCTGGGGATGAGACTGGATGTTCCTGCGGCTATGTCCGAATACGCGGTGATTGACTCACTCAAGTCGCGCCGGTGCACTCCGCTCGCATTCGGCCTACCTATAAGTCAGAATATTGCTCGAACTGCATTGCCTGTCCTCCGGCTGGCCGAACAAAGCCGTCGCACGGCCGCGTCACTCCTGAAGCAGACTAAAGGGGCAAAACGGTGACTTCGCGCTTGGTCAGAATCGCACGATTTATAGATTTGCTTGGTGGCTTGTGACGGCCTCGGGTTCTCACCACATCAGCATCTGCGTCTGCACTTTCAAACGGCCGGGGCTCTTGAAGAATCTCCTGGAGCGATTGAACCACCAACGAGCTGATGGACTGTTCACTTACTCTGTGGTTGTAGCGGACAACGACCCGGCGCAGTCCGCGAGAGAGTTGGTCGCCACGTTCTGCGCGACTTCTCCTGTCCGCGTTACTTATTGCTTTGAGCCTCAGCCGAACATAGCGATGGCGCGGAACAAGGCGCTAATTCAAGCGGAAGGAGACTTCATCGCCTTTATCGATGACGACGAGTTTCCGGTTGACGACTGGCTCTTCAATCTGGTGAAGACTTGCGAGGGGTATGGAGTGGACGGAGTCCTTGGACCGGTGATGCCTAGTTTTGAAAGCGAGCCGCCAGCGTGGGTGAAAAAGGGCAAATTCTTCGATCGACCCACCCATGAGACCGGATACAAAGTGAATTGGGATCAGGCTCGCACCGGCAACGTGCTCTTCAAGCGCAGCATCCTGCACGGGGTGGATCCCGCGTTCCGCACGGAATTTGACACCGCGGGCGAAGATGTGGATTTCTTTCGCAGGATGATGAGCAAAGGCCATGCGTTTATCTGGTGCAACGAAGCGGTTGTCCACGAAGTAGTTCCGGCGTCGCGATGCACGCGAAGCTATCTCCTGCGGCGCGCGCTGCTTCGCGGCAGCAATTTTCACAAGCATCCAACGTACCGCCTGCGGAACGCAACTAGGTCTTTGATCGCTGTGCCGTGTTACACGCTGGCACTGCCGTTTCTTGCCCTGTTTGGCCAGCATCTGTTTCTGAGGTATTTAATCAAGCTGTTGGACCACGGCAGCCGGCTCCTCGCCTATGTCGGGCTAAGCCCTGTGTCGCGCCGCCAGACTTGAGATGACTGATATTCTAGAATCTGTCCGGTGTTTGTTAGCGATAGTGGGGTCGGAGGCGGGCTAATGGCAGTCGATTCGGTCGAAATTAGTGTTAAAGGTAAGTGGGTAAGAGTTCCTGCGTTAGATTTTAACGGGAAGACGCTCATCTTTAGGGGAAGAAGTGTGAAGGTGGCACTCATTCATGATGAGTGGTGGATGAATGCGGAGCTAGAAGATCCCGAAGCTTGTGTGAAAAAACTGAAGGAACTGAATTCGCATCAAACCCGGGCTGATATCCTCACTTTTTCTCAAAAGGTGCCCGGATCATTCCCTAAATATAATTACGAATATGAGTTGGACAGTGTTGCCGCGGCTCATACTGTTAGCTTTGAGGATTGGTGGAACAAGCTGCCTCAGGAGAGTCGAAAAAACGTCCGCCGATCACAAAAACGCGGTGTCCAGATTATTGCGAAGACTTTCGATGACGAACTGATTAGAGGAATTATTGGAGTGAACGACGACTCCCCAACGCGACAAGGCAGGGTCAATTATTATTATGGTCAGAGTTTTGAGCAGGCGAAGAAGGATCATTCGTCTTTTCTCGACCGGAGCGACTTTATATGTGCGTATTCTGGAAACGAGATGATTGGCTTTTTGAAAATAGTATATAAAGGCGAAGTCGCGGCGGTACTGAATTTAGCGGCAAAGGCGAGTCATAATGATAAGAGGCCTGCCAATGCCATGCTCGCAAAGGCTGTTGAACTCTGTGAAGCAAGGGGAGTCTCATATCTGACCTATGGAATGTTCAATTATGGAAACAAGCGCGACAGTCCTTTACGAGAGTTCAAAGTTCGAAATGGATTTGAAGAGGCATTAACACCCAGATACTACGTCCCGGTGACCAGATGGGGACGGATCGCAATGAAGCTAAAGCTGCATCGTGGACTTCTTGGGATCCTTCCTCACGCTGTTATCGCGTTTGGCGTGAACGCGCGCACGAAATGGTACAATTTTCAAGGCTTTATAAGCCGGTGTAGCTCAATGCTAGAGCGGCCGAATCGTATTCGGCAGACGGAGCGTTCAAATCCTCCCGCCGGCTCCAGACTTTAACATCTAACACTCTTTACCACTTGCAAGATGACTCAAGATTTTCACAGTGCTCCTATCGTCTGAATTGACCCTATGCCAGGAATCGTTGGTCTTCACACAAGAATGCAGCGGGAAATAGCCGAGCCACAGCTGTTGCGGATGGTCGAGGCGCTCCGGCATGAACCTTCTTATGCGACGGGTACATGGATTGATGAAGAACTAGGCGTCTACGTCGGTTGGGTTGCGCGAAAGGATTCCTTCGCCGACGGGATGCCGTTGCTCAATGAACGAAACGACGTCCTCCTCTTCTTCTCAGGAGAAGAATTTCCTTCGCCTGACGCAGCGAGGTCGCTGAAAGAACGTGGGCATGACGTCGCGAAGGAAGGCCCCTCATACCTTGTTCACTTGTATGAACACGCCCCCGAATTTCCGAAAGCCCTTAACGGCTGGTTCCATGGATTGGTTGTAGACCGGAAGCGCGGCACGACGACTCTTTTTAACGATCGTTACGGTTTGCAGCGGATCTACTATCACGAGTCGAAGGAGGCTTTCTATTTCGCAGCGGAAGCGAAAGCAATTCTTGCGGTCCGTCCAGAATTGCACAGGGCAGATGCGCGTAGTTTGGGAGAACTAGTCTCGTGCGGCTGTGTGTTGGAAAATCGAACCCTCTTTGGGGGCATTTTTGTCTTGCCCCCCGCCTCAGTCTGGCACTTCCGGGGTGGGGCCCTAGATGGAAAGAATACCTACTTCCAGCAGCAGGAATGGGAGAACCAGGATCCTCTGGAGCCCGAAGCCTATTATCAAGAACTTCGTTCGATCTTCTCTCGGAATCTCCCGCGGTATTTTAATGGGCGAGAGTGTATCGGGATGTCATTAACGGGGGGCCTGGACACGCGGATGATCATGGCGTGGCACAAGGCTTCACCAAGTTCGCTTCCTTGTTACTCATTCGGGGGCCCGGTCCGCGAGTGTCAGGACGTAACGATAGCGCGGAATATAGCCGGGGTGTGCGAGCAGCCCTTCGGAGTGATTCCATTGGGGAAAGAGTTCTTCTCGCGATTTGCGCATTATGCGGAGCGAGCAGTTTATCTGACGGATGGATGTGTGTACGTCAACCGCGCTTCCGATCTTTATTTGAATGAACTGGCAGCTCAAATAGCACCTGTACGGATGACGGGTAACTATGGCAGCGAAATCCTTCGCAGATTGCGAGCGTTTAAGCCCGTGCAGCCAGCCGCGGGACTCTATCGTCCGGAGTTTTTCTCGCAGATCCAGAAAGCTCGAACGACATATGGCGAATTGGCCAGTGGACACGCACTCTCCTTTATCGCGTTCGGGCAGGTACCTTGGCACCACTTTGGCCTACTCGCTTTAGAGCAAACCCAGGTTTCACTAAGATCTCCCTACCTGGATAACGATCTCGTACGGACTGCTTTCCGGGCCCCCGGTGCGGCTGTCGCAAACTCCGACATTTTCGAAAATAGCCGGGACTGCTCCCGCCTGATCTTTGACGGAAGCCCGGTTCTGGGCCGAATCCCAACGGACAGAGGGTTGGCTGGAACGCCGGGAACCTTATTCAATACGGTTTCCAGGAGTTGGCTCGAGTTCACCTTCAAGGCCGAGTACGCCTACGACTACGGCATGCCGCAATGGGTGGCCGGCATCGATCACCGACTCTCATGGTTGCATCTGGAGCGGCTGTTTCTCGGCAGGCACAAATTCAATCATTACCGTGTCTGGTATCGCGATGTATTGTCTGAATATGTCCGGCAGATGTTGCTGGATTCCAAATCATTGTCCCGGCCATACCTCGATCGCAATCGCGTCGAGACCCTGGTCCAGGGCCACCTCAAGGGAAACCAGAATTACACCACAGAAATCCATCAATTGTTGACACTGGAACTGATCCATCGCCTCTTTCTGGATGCAAATTGAATTTTTTCGCATGAGTCAAACCACCCAAACGATGACAATCCCCGGCGCCAAGCCCGCCCGGATTCCAGCGCTCGATTTCACGAAAGGGGCTCTGGTTTTAATCATGGTGCTGTATCACTGGATTAATTACTTTCTGGGGCCTCACGACAATCGCTACCTGAGATTCTTGACTCCCTCGTTTATCTTCATCAGCGGCTTCATCGTTTCGAATGTCTACTTTTCCAAATACTCTATTTCCGACCCTCAACTACCCAAGCGTCTCATTCAGAGAGGACTCAAGATCTTGGGAGTCTTCCTCTGTTTGAACCTTACAAGGAATTTCATCTCACCTGGCCGCTCCCCTGACGTCGCCGCCTTGACGACGCAAGACAGGATTCGAAGTCTGTTTGACATCTACGTCCTGGGGAGCGGAGTGGGCGGAGGTCAAGCAAAGGCGGTTGCTTTTTTCATTCTGGTCCCCATCAGTTACCTGCTCTTGCTTTCAGCAGTGCTTCTGGTCGTTTCCCGATACTGCCGGTTTGCAGTCCACATTGTGTGCATGGTGTTTCTGTTTGGCATCGCCGTCTCAAATTATGAGGGGGTCGAGATACCAAACCTGGAGTTGCTTACAATCGGCCTGCTGGGAATGATCGCGGGGTACCTCTCGACGGAAAAGGTAAATGCCGTTGTCCGGCACCCCTACTTGCTGGCTACCGGCTACCTTGCCTATTTGGCGGCCATAACCGTTTGGAACGTGCTCTATCCACTTCAGATTATTGGGGTGTACCTTAGCTTGATGATTCTGTATTTGATGGGTCTGCAAAGTGGTGAACCGGGGAAAATTAGGGCCACGGTTGTCTTGCTCGGCAAATACTCTTTGCTGGGTTATATCGCGCAGATTGCCATCCTCCAGTGTTTGCGCCGGGTATTCAATCCATTCAGCTGGGAAACAGCACTCTTGGTGCTTTCGTTTATTCTGGCGTTCGCACTTACTGTTGCCAGCATCAAACTCGTCGACTATGCGCGAGCCGGATCAGTCCTTATCGACCGCTTCTACAAGCTCGTATTCGCATAAGTCATAGACACGAATCATAGACAAGAGTAGGTTGGGGTTGAAAATGACTCAGAGTTCGTCCCCGATGGCGCAGGATAAAAGCTAGTAATGGCAGGCCTGATCGCCTCTATCTTTTCCCTGCTGGTCATCTGGCAATTGTTCCGGCTGAATCGGGAAGAGAATGTTCGAACCTCGAAGGCGCTTTGGATCCCCACTTTCTGGCTGTTTATTGCCGTTTCGCGCAACGTTTCTTCCTGGTTGCAATATTCCGGCGGCGGTGGAGGGGATCAGTATCTCGAAGGTAGTCCCCTCGATCGGGCCGTGTTATCAACGGTTCTGGCTCTCGGCGTAATCATCCTGCTAGGCAGGGTGCAACGAGTTAGGGTCTTCCTGCAATCAAATTTTCCGATCCTGCTCTATTTTTTTTATTGTGGCATAAGTTTCATCTGGTCCGATTTTCCTGACGTGTCATTCAAGCGGTGGTTCAGGGCTGTGGGCGATGTAGTAATGGTTCTGATCGTACTTACTGATCCAGACTGGATTGCCGCTGTAAGGCGTCTTTTCATACGGATCGGCTTCGTGGCGGCGCCACTTTCGATTCTGTTTATCAGGTATTTCCCGCAGTTGGGACGTGGGTTCAGCCGAGGCGGGAACCCGACATGGACCGGGGTAGCGACCGACAAAAACGCTCTAGGTATGCTTAGTTTATTGATTGGACTGGCGTCCATATTTCGTTTTTTGCAGCTCCGTGGGAAGAAAAAAGGCACTGTTAGTAAGGGCCAATTCATCGCCCTCGGTTCCCTCATTGTCATGACTGTGTACCTACTCTGGGAGGCGAACTCCGCCACGGCGTTTGCTTGTTTCTTCCTGGCGGGCACCCCAATGGTTTTGACGTACTTGTTTCCGTGGGCCCGAAAACCGTTGTTCGTAAATCTCATGATAGTTGGGGCCCTTGGGGTTTCCGCTTCAGCACTCTTCCTTAACGTCGGCTCCGGAATGGTGGAGAACTTAGGGAGAAATTCGACTCTCACTGGGCGTACCGACATCTGGCGGAGTGTCCTGCCAATGGTCCAGAACCCGCTAATCGGAACAGGCTACGAGAGCTTCTGGCTTGGGCCGCGGCTCGTCGCGGTGGAGAGGCTAATCGACCAAACCATCAACCAGGCACATAACGGCTACATTGAAGTCTACTTGAATCTGGGATGGGTTGGGATTGCCCTTCTTGCCGCGGTGTTAATCTCTGCGTATCGTCGCGTAATCAGCGGATTGCGCGAAAGCACGCCTTTGGCAAGCCTGTGGCTGGCGTATTTCATTGTCGTGGCCGCCTATAACTTCACCGAGGCAGGGTTTAAAATGATGCATCCCGTCTGGATCACATTTCTCTTGCTGGCGATGTCGATCCCGGACGGAGTTCGGCCAGAGGATTCACCTCCTCTACGGGTAAATCAGGTAAATCTGAAGCGGCCAAATCGGCAATTCAAATTTGAGAAGGATCTTGTGCGCCGAACGTCCGTCGAATTACCACAGTGGCGGCGTGAATTGTGGGATCACTGCTTGTAGGTAACAGCCTGGGCTAACTGCCTAAGACTGGGGGCTCTTCAACGACCGCGCGTCAAACTACCGGTTGTTTTTGCGCCCCCAAGAAATAGGCGAAGAAGTCTAAATTAATCGAGCAATTCTCAATTAGTAATGACCGTGAGAGCGAGGTTGGTTGGTGGCGCCGGACCTTGCGAAACAGACGAGGAGCCGTAGCAGTTCTTTGCGTCGAAGGCTAGTGCGCCGCCCGAACCATCGGGTGGCATCCCCATGATGTTCAGCGCGCAGGCCATTGCCGGAATAGCGTTGACGTGGCCGCCCCAGGCCGAGGGGGACAGCGAGGTTCCGGTGCACTGAGAACCAGACAGCGCAGCTTCACCCGCATAATGTCCCGCAACGTTCAACGTTCCGCTGCAAATTCCGACATTTCCCCCGGTTACTTCCGGACCAATAGCCGGAAAGGGCAGAGATCCCCACCATGAAGGAGCAGACTTGAGGTAAAAGGATGGAGGAAGTGCTGCTTGCCCCGCACCCGTATCGCCCTTGGTTGGGATACTGTTTGGATACAGCGGCGCCGCAACGGGAACTTCCGAGATTCCGGTGCACATGGAAACAAATCCGGTGCTGGTTACGTCCCCGCACCAATGTACCCCGTTAGTAACAACGTCATAGTTACCCCAACGGAAGAGAGTTGCCACCCCCAGGGGATCACTCGGTACAGGGGGAGTAACGGCAGCGTTGCCTAAGCCGATGGCATAAATTACCATGCTGCTCGGCGTCCCGCTTGTCTGCTGATAAGACGTTTGAACGCCCGGAGTGCCTAATACGTTTGCAACCACATTGTGATAGCGATTGAAAGTGTCAATGAGCAGCGCATTGGCCTGATAGTTCTTTGGGGTGGTGGGATTCGAGTACCAGCCCTGGAGGAGATTGCGGTACGCGGTCTCCATATTCTGCGTGCCATGATAGTTTTCCCAATAAATGTTCATGGCGACGTTGCCCTCATCCAGTTCGTAACTGTTTCCTCCCGAGTGTGGACGCATGCTTTGGAATAAGGCATTTTCCGCTGCCCAGGAGTCGTTCAGTGTGTAGTTATACGCCACGACGTTACCGTTGCAGGGACCTTCACAAGTATAGGCGTCTCGTATTTCATGAACGATATTGTTTTGCACGAGATTGTCGGATGCGGCTGTAAATCGAAAAGCAAAGGAATCGGCTGAAGGTGACTGATTGGTGAGCCCAAAATAACTTGATTCAATTTGGTCGCGGACGGAGTTTAAAATATAAACAGCTGCTGCAGGCGACTTAACAAACCGCACGCCTTTGACCCAAGAGTTCGCGGTGCTCATAAACATGATTGATGAACCCGCGCTTGTATTCGAAGTTGTGTCGACCGATAAATTCTCAACACCATCGTATTGGGAAGGCTGAATAATCCAGGCTTGTGGAGAGTGCGCTGATCCCCAGTTTGGATTCCTCAACGGATGAGACAGCGTGACAACTTTGGTGCTGGAATTAACGGAAGTAACCTGGAACATCTCTTGTTGGAAGCGAAAGGCGGTCCCATTCCCGTTGTCGGGCCCATTGAATGAACAGCCCGAGGGAACCGTAGTATAAGTATCGCTGCAATTATAGTAACCACCAGCGTCTATTGTGGTCCCCGTGCAGGTACTGCCTGTACGCCCATCGTCACACTGGTTGACGATAAGAATCGTTGAATTGGTTGTAATTCCGGAGATGCTGCCAAGCGTTATGCTGGTCGTGCCCTGGGAAAATCCCGCTGTCCACCCGATATCCGTATAGGATCCCCAATATTGAGTTCCCGTATTACCCACGCAAATGTTTGTACCGTAACCACCGCACGCATTTATTACACCGGATGCGAATACGAGAAAGGTTGAATTGGCTCCCGACCCGCGCAACACGACGTTACTCTTTCCGGCAAAGGTAAGTGCGGAAGACAGGTTGTAGGTGCCCGGAGCCAACAACACATATTGATTCTGTCCGCAGGCAGCAATCGCAGAGTTAATTGTGGCTGCCGAAGAACTTGCTGGAACCGTGGACCCGCATTGAGTCCAGGAGCCTGAAGGAATGCCGCCTGTCACTCCTGCAGTCGTCCAGTCCGTAGCCCGAGCCGGACTAAGTACCCCTGACCAAAGTTGCTGTGAGTTGGTTGACACAGGGAAGATGAATAATGCTATAAGAAAGGTAAAAACAGACAAGCAGCTTTTCATTTTTTGTTCCTTCACGCCCTTACGAAGCCCCTCTAAATTATGGTTGGCCCAGAGTTGCCGTGCAAATATACCCAACCCGCCCCCATACTTCCTATTCAGGCTACCGCCCGAATTCAATGAAATCCACTGTCCCGACGGACAGTTTCGGACCAGTAGAAGAGAACTAACTCCTTCCTGTGACTGAAGTTCAACGCATAGCCGAGTTGCCAGGATCTCACGCAGTAACGCTCAAAATGCATCGTTACACAGTCCGCGATGCGGGCTCAACCAGTAGGACCGGCCTTAACTTTTTTGTTGAAATACTCGCCCAGCACTACCGACCAACTTCAGTTATGCAGCGCGCGCCCCGTTGCAGAGAAAGTTCGCCAGCCTCACGCCAGCCTCGTTGCCTTTTCCGGGCGTTACTTCTGCGTAATAATGGAGTCAGCGTAAAGTCATGATGAGGAAAGCACTCCATGCGATTTCCAGGGCCGATGCTTCAGATGTGGGAATGATAACCAGTTCAAGGCAGGACATATTGCTTCACCAGATGACGCGCAAACGTCGGAAGGGTTGGGCACGGGTGAGGACTCACAGTGCCGCGGGTCGCCCCAAACTCAGCCCAGGACTACCTGGGCGTCTGGAGGGATTCTGAAGCCCTTCGACCAAGACGGAAATTTCCTACCGACAGAACTGGGAGGGGAATTGCGGCGCCGGGCGGTACGTGGTGCGGGAATTACAGTTTTCTCCCAGGGAGTGGTATTTGCAATCCAAGTCGTGGCAACCGTCGTCCTTGCTCGACTTTTGGCTCCGGCAGATTTTGGCGTGGTCACCATGGTCACGACTTTCAGCTTGTTGCTAATGAGCTTTGGCCTGAATGGATACACGGAAGCCGTTATTCAACGCGAAGGCCTTAATCACCGCCTGGCCAGTAACCTCTTCTGGATCAATGTTAGCGTGGGCATTCTGTTTGCCCTCATGTTTTCCGCTGCGGGTTCGGCTCTGGCCAAGTTTTACAACGATCCGCGGGTATCGCACGTGGCCGTCGGCATATCTTTGACCATTTTTTTCACGAATTTCTCTGTGATCCATCTCGCGCTTCTTAAACGGGCGCTACACTTTTCTGTCACATCCGCCAATGAAGTTCTCGCGGGAATTTTATCGGTCGTCGTGATGATTCCCCTCGCTTGGGCTGGTTATGGTTATTGGTCGCTGGTTGCGGGTGCCGTGGCGAGGCCTCTTTTTCAATCCATCGGTGCATTTCATTTATGCCGATGGATCCCGAGCCTTCCAGGCCGAGTGAATGGAACGGCCGGTGTCGTGAAGTTCGCCATGCACGTCTATGGTCGCTTCACCGTCAACTATTGTGACCGCAATATGGACAACCTGCTTGTCGGGTGGCGATTTGGTTCGGACTCCCTGGGGCTGTATAAAAAGGCATACGACCTATTCGTATTGCCTGCCAACCAACTCCTCATGCCTGTTCAAGAAGTGGCGCTCTCCACTTTGAGCCGATTAGACCGCGAGTCCAGCCAGTACCGGAGTTACTTCCTGAACGGACTCTCCATTCTGGCGTTTATAGGTATGGCGATGGGCGCAATTCTCACCCTCGAAGGAAAAGACCTAATCCGGTTGCTGCTCGGTGCTCGATGGGACGCTTCAGCGCGGATCTTCATATTCTTTGGGCCGGGTATCGGCATCATGCTTGTTTACCATACCATTGGTTTGCTCCACCTCTCTCTTGGAAAAGCGGATCGCTGGTTTCGCTGGGTGCTAGTGGAGTTTACTGTAACCGGCTTGCTCTTCCTGCTGGGACTTCGATGGGGTCCGGCAGGAGTTGCAGCGGCCTGGACAGTCTCTTTCTGGGTTCTTTTTATCCCTGCCTTTTGGTACGCGGGGAAGCCGATACGCTTCGGAGTTGCCCCCATGCTTGCCACCATCTGGAAGTACGTGCTTGCGTCCTTGACTGCAACGGTTGCCACGGTTGCAATCAGCCACGAAATGCCGTCATTGGCCCTAGCACCAGGCATCCCGGGAGTTCTGCTCCGAATTGTCACAATCTCGCTGATATTTTTGGTTTTCTATCTTGGCGCGGTCATAATTTTGTACGGCGGACCTGGCGAGCTATACGGATTCGCGAAGCTCGCACTTGACGTTCTTCCTTCAGCAAGAAATCGAGAGGAAGGGTCTGCGCCAGGGGCAAGCGAACCTGACACCGGGCGTGAGGTCGCGGCGAACGTTGCAATACCTGAAAGCGTCGGGCACCGGTCCGAGGAAATTCCGTAAGCTTTTTGCGAACATTGAACTGAATTCGACGTAGTCCCAAGCCCCCAGGCGTCAGAAAGCAGCAGGAGGATTTAGATGGCATTTGCGGATCCCTGGCCCAGATTGACTGGATTTTACCAGAGGAAAGTTGCGAGTCTCGCCTGCAGGAGACCTTTTTCGGTGCATCCGCAACGACCTTTGATTTCATTTACGTTTGACGACTTTCCACGATCTGCAATTCACACCGGCGGAGCAATACTGAACCGGTTTGGAGTCGCAGGAACATATTACGCGGCACTTGGCCTGATAGATAAGTTGACGCCAAGCGGCCAAATATTTTCCGTTGACGACTTGCCGGCCCTGTTCGAACAGGGACACGAACTGGGATGCCACACTTTTGCCCACTGCGATTCGTGGGGGACACCAACAGAAGTGTTCGAGCAATCGCTCGTAGATAACCGCGAGGCCCTTCATCGGCTCTTTCCCGATGTCGACTTCAGGACTTTTGCCTATCCAATTAGCCTTCCCAAGCCTAAAACCAAGGCCCGGACATCTGAATATTTCGTGTCCTGCCGCGGCGGCGGTCAAAGGTTCAATGTCGGGCAAGTGGATCTCAATCAGCTATCCGCGTATTTTGTGGAAAAAACCCGCGACAATTTCCAGGCGATCAAAGATATTATCGACGAAAATCGGCGAGCCTGTGGCTGGCTCATTTTTGCGACACACGATGTCGTTGAAGACCACACTCCCTTCGGCTGTGCACCGGAATTCTTTCATAACGTCGTGCAATACGCGGTTAGCTCTGGCGCGCAGATTGTTCCGGTCGTCGAGGCCCTGAATATACTTGGCGTCCCGGGTTGTGACGTTCGCCAATCCACTCGATCACGTCCGCGTCCTGTGGTTCAAGTGTCGGCCCAGACTTCTCCATCGAAACCTTTGGTCTCGATTCTCATTCCCGCCTACAATGCGCAAGACTGGATTGCCGATACGTTACGTTCCGCGGTCGCTCAGACATGGGAAACAAAAGAGATCATCGTCGTTGACGATGGTTCCACGGATACGACTTTGGCGGTTGCAAGGAAATTTGAATCGGGTACCGTCCGCGTTGTCTCCCAGAAAAACCAGGGTGCTGCCTGCGCCCGCAACACGGCTCTCTCGCTCTGCCGTGGAGACTATATTCAATGGCTGGATGCGGACGACCTTCTCGCTCCAGACAAAATTGCCCGGCAAATGGCGGTATTGGATGGGATGGGGAACAAGCGGGCCCTCGTTTCTTCCGAGTTTGGCAAGTTCCTCCACCACTGGCACCGGGCGGAATTTGTTCCCAGCGGCTTGTGGAATGATTTGTCTCCCACGGAGTGGCTCCTCCGCAAGATGGGCGATAACCTCTATATGCAGACCGCTACGTGGCTGGTCAGCCGTGAACTAACCGAGGCTTCCGGCCCCTGGGATACGCGCATGCTCTCCGACGATGATGGCGAATATTTCTGCCGCGTCCTTCTCAACAGCGACAGCACCAGGTTTGTGCCTGGTGCTAAAGTGTATTACCGCGGTTTTCGCCCCAACAGCCTGGCCTACGTGGGCAAGTCAAACAGGAAACGCGATGCGCTGTGGATTTCGATGAAACTTCATATCGGCTACCTGCGGTCATTGGAGGATTCTCCCCGGACCAGAGAGGCCGCCCTCACGTACCTGCAGCGCAATTTGATCAATTTCTATCCGGAACGCGCGGATATCGTGAAAGAAGCCGAAGAGATAGCGACACAGCTTGGAGGGAAGTTGCGGCCTCCCCACCTCTCCTGGAAATATTCATGGATCAGGGCAGCTTTTGGGTGGAGGGCCGCGAAGAACACAGCCTTGGAGATGCGGAAGATTCGCTGGTCGCTTGAGGAATCGTTGGACAGAATGGAGCTCCACATTAGAGGTCGAAAGAAACCGCCAATAGCAGGGGATTCCGCATCAACATCAGTTTCTGGACAGGATTCCAAAACTCATTAGAGGCCAGCTATGCACCGTTTCATGGAGTCACGGGAATAATGTGAATGTCGGGCACCTCAGATGAAACCCCACCAATTCAAATGCCAAATCGTCCAGCTTGTTGATTTATCCAGGCATAAAGACACAGGGGCGCCGGCAACTCCTTGCGCTCCGAACGGGGAAGTGAATACACTCAGTTCACTGTTCAAGAAATCCGGCGCTTAACTGCAGATTCCAAACCTCATCGTACTGGGGTAACCGGAGTGCCAACTAGTACAAGCTAATGGAGCCTTAAACTAGAGGTGAAAGGAAAGTACTTTGAAGATAAGTGTTTTTGGTTTGGGTTATGTCGGGACGGTCACAGCAGGGTGTCTGGCATCCGATGGTCACGAGGTGATTGGAGTTGATCCGGTCCGCACAAAGGTCAACCTTATTAACAACGGGCAGTCCCCTATCATTGAAGCCGAGATTGGCGAGCTCATTCATAGGACTGTCAAGAAGGGTGGACTGCGAGGTACCGACGACCAAGACCTCGCCATCAGGGAAACGGAGTTATCTTTTGTCTGTGTCGGCACGCCGAGCCAAGCGAATGGCAATCTCGATCTGAGCTTCATCCGACGAGTTTGCGAGTTGATCGGCCAGGCTCTCAAAAACAAACCAGCTCGTCACACAGTTGTGATCCGTAGCACCATTTTACCCGGCACAATGCGCCAGGTAGTGATTCCTGTTCTGGAGGAATACTCAGGTAAGAAGGTGGGTGTGGATTTCGGCCTGTGCAACAATCCGGAATTTTTGCGCGAGGGTACTGCAGTCAAGGATTTCAACGCTCCACCAAAAACTGTTATCGGAGAACTTGATTCTACCAGCGGCGACCTGTTGGCTTCGCTTTATACGAAGCTCGATGCACCACTCATCCGGACTGACATCGAGACTGCCGAGATGGTCAAGTACGTGGACAATTGTTGGCACGCTCTTAAGATCGGCTATGCCAATGAGATTGGCAATCTCTGCAAATCCTTCTCCATTGATGCACATCAAGTGATGAAGATCTTCTGTCAGGACAAAAAGCTGAACATTTCCTCTGCTTATCTCTCACCCGGTTTCGCCTTTGGGGGTTCCTGTTTGCCTAAGGATTTGCGCGCTCTCTCCTATAAGGCCAAGACAAACGACTTGCACTTGCCAATCCTTACCGCGATCCTGCCAAGCAACGAAATGCAGATAAACCGAGGCTTGCAGCTCATAATGGAAAAAGGCCACTCCAAAATCGGAATCCTGGGTTTCAGCTTCAAAGCTGGCACCGACGATTTGCGCGAGAGCCCGGTGATTGAAGTCATCGAGCGCCTCCTGGGGAAGGGCTATGATGTGCGTATCTACGACAAAAACGTGCATCTGGCGAGTCTCGTGGGCGCAAACAGAGACTTTATCCTCAATCGCATTCCTCATATCTCCAAACTTATGGTGGACGACATTGATTCGGTCCTGAAGCACGCCCAAACCGTTGTTATCGGAAATAAAGATCCGGAATTCGAGAGTGTGCCCGCGCGCATTCAGGACGGCCAATGCCTCGTCGATTTTGTTCGCATCACGAATCGCAGGAGCGAAAATGGCAAGTATGACGGCATCTGCTGGTAGAAAGTTGAATGTGCAAAGCAACGACGGCGCTTCCAGGGATCAGATAGCAGATTCTATCGGCCGACTATCCGGCTGGCTGGAGAAGAACGACTACCGAGGTTACGACACGTTTGACGGCCTGAATGCAAAATACGTCCGTCCATTGACCTTTGAGACCAATTTCCTGCGAACTTTGCTCCAGCAGGGGGTCCGCCGCTTTCCCATAAACCTGCGCCCTATCCTGGGTATCCCTAAGAGTTACTCCACCAAGGGCATGGGTTTTCTTGCCAGGGGGTTCATCCGGCTTCACCAAGTCACGGGCGAGAAAGCCTCGGCTGACAAAGCGGAATTTGCTTTGCAATGGTTGATGGAGAACCAATCAAAAGGTTACTCGGGAGCATGTTGGGGAAATCACTTCGATTATCAATCGCGCAGTTTTTATCTACCGAAGGGTGTACCGACCATAGTCTGGACGTCGTTGATTGGACATGCCTTCCTTGATGGCTACGAACACTTCCAGAAGCAAATATATCTGAAGACAGCAGTCAGCGCATGCGACCATATTCTGAACGATTTGGATACACATGCCGACGGTGATTCCGTTTGCATTAGCTATATTCCGGGCCAAAACAAACAGGTGCACAATTCCAATACACTCGGCGCCAGTTTTTTGGCCAGGACCTATTCCCATACCCGCAACGAGACTTATCGGGCGCTCGCGGAGAAGGCGATCAAATATACGACCAAGTACCAACGGGCCGACGCCTCCTGGTTTTACGGCGAGGCTGCTAACCTACATTGGGTTGATAATTTCCACACAGCTTACGTGCTGGATTGCTTCAAGTATTATATGGCGGCTACGGGCGACCACCGATTCGAAAAGAACCTTCAAGCCGGTTACGATTACTGGAAGAAGACTTTTTTTCTCGAGGACGGGTGCACTCGCTATTACGACCACAAGACGTTGCCAATCGACATTCAGTGTTCCTCACAAGCCATTGATACACTCACATTTTTCAATGATCGCGATCCCGAAAGCTTGCCACTGGCCCTTCGAGTCGCTCGTTGGACGATTGAGAACATGCAAGACCCATCCGGCTATTTCTATTATCGCCGTTACTCAAAATGGCTGGTAAATAAGACCCCCACGTTGCACTGGGGACAGGCGACCATGCTTTCCGCACTCGCCGGTCTCTACAAACTTCTCTAGAGCAAAGAGGCCCGGGACGTGAAAAAAAAGGTCCTGATTATTGTGGAAAACGCCGCCGTTCCCTTCGACCCACGTGTGTGGAAAGAGGCATCCTCGTTGCACGAAAACGGTTATGAAGTGACCGTTCTGTGTCCACGAGACAAAGGGTTCGAGCGGGGGCACGAGGTAATCGACGGTATTCATATTTACCGGCACCCAATTCCGAAAGAAGGTAACAACCCCTTTGGTTACATCCGTGAGTACAGTTGCGCCCTGTTTTGGGAGTTCTTGTACACCTGGTGGATTTATTTCCGGCATGGATTTCAGGTCATTCAAGGTTGCAATCCCCCTGATGACATTTTCTTGGTTGCCCTTCCTTTTAGACTTCTGGGGGTCAAGTATATTTTTGACCACCATGACGTGAATCCAGAACTCTACCTTTCGAAATATGGGAAGCAGGGATTCCTCTACAAGGTGCTGGTCCGGTCCGAAAAACTAACTTTTCGTTTCAGTGATGTCGTCATGTCCACTAATCATAGTTACGCCGATTTGGCCGTGACCAGAGGTGGGCTCGATCCGAGAGACGTTTTCGTTGTCCGCAATGGACCCGATTCCAAGAAGTTCAAAGCCGTCGTGCCGAAACTAGCCCTGAAATACAACAAACCCTACCTCGTCGGTTACGTCGGAACCATGAGCATCCAGGAGGGATTGGACATCCTTTTGGAAGTCGCGCTGCACATCAAGAAAATGGGTCGTTACGATATTCACTTCACCTGCGTTGGGGGCGGGCCGGGATTATCCGGACTTCGAAAGATGGTCCAGGACATGGGCTTGCTGGACATAGTCAATTTCACGGGAAGGATTCCCGAAGAACAATTGTTGGATATCCTCTCGACCGCCGATGTCTGCGTCAATCCCGACAAACCATGCGAAATGAATGACATTTCCACCATGATTAAAATCATGGAATATATGGCCTTGGGCAAGCCGATTGTGCAATTTGATCTGAAGGAAGGCAGATATAGCGCTCAGCAGGCATCTCTATATGCCGACAACGGAAACCAGGTGGCGGATTTCGCCGACAAAATTCTGTGGTTGCTTGACCATCCGGACGAGAGGAAAAGGATGGGGGAGTTTGGGCGGAATAGAGTTGAAAAGGAACTTGCCTGGGAGTACAGCGTGGAAAATTTGTTGGCTGCTTATCGGCGGGCCCTGAATCATGTTTCACGGTGACCCGTGATTGGCGATCCACTGACCTGACACCTTCCAATGCCCGCAGGCTTGAAAAATACGTGGGCGCCGGCCAGATGCCGTATGGCTTCAAGTGACTTTGCCGCGGTTTCACTCGAGAAACAAGAATTCAGGCAATGCCCCTCAAAATCGACCCTAATATGCGCTCCCGGGCAATCATCGGGTCATGCGTCGGCACGCTTACAATCATTTTAGTGGCAGGCCTTTGGCCGTTTCATTCGCCAAAGAATGACGTGACCTGGCTCCCCGGGGAAAATGGAATCCGCATTAGTAGCCACGGTTGCCTTGTGAGCTCCAGTTCATTTCGGGCCTACGATTCCAAGGACGGCAGTTCGGGCAGCCTTGAGTTGTGGATCAAGCCGGCCCTCGCAACCAAAGGACGAAGGACGATCCTTGCGTTTGAAGGGCCGGGCGATGATTCAACCGCTTTCTCTCTTCAGCAAGATGGAAACACACTCATCATTCAACGCAAGAATGCCGAGGGGAACGGTGGTCTCCACACGGCAGAGTTCGCACTCAGGGAAGCACTCGTTGGTGACTCGCGCTTCGAGTTCGCAATTACACTGGGGCCCCACGAGACCAAGGTCTATCGGAACGGGGCTTTGGCCGTAACCTCGCCGCTTATAGGGCAACCGACGCCTGCCTTTACGGGCCGAGCCGTGCTCGGCAATTCCCTGAACGTCGGAGACTCATGGCCTGGAGAGTTTTACGGACTCACAATTTACGGGAGCCAGTTAGCTCCGGAAGAAGCGACTTCGCATTTCGAAGACTGGAGCAATTCTCGTCGAGCAAGAATGACTCAAGAGGATCGGCCACTTGCTCTTTATCTGTTTGCGGAACACACAGGCAGCATTGTTCATAACCAACTCGGTTCGCAAAATGATCTGCTCATCCCAGCCCGATACCTGGTCCTGCACCCCGAGTTTCTCTCCGTACCATGGCGCCATTTTCGCTCCACACCGGGATACTGGAAAGACGTGGGCATCAACATCATCGGCTTTGTTCCGTTCGGCTTCTCTTTTTTTGCCTATTTCTCGAGAGTGCGTAGGACGAAAAAGGGAGCCTTGATTGTCGTCCTGCTGGGATTTTTGACGAGCCTTACCATTGAAGTGCTGCAAGCCTGGCTGCCTACCCGGGACTCTGGGATCAATGACCTCATAACAAATACAGCCGGTACGGGACTCGGGGTGCTGCTTTATCGCAGTCTTCTGACTCGGATAATTGTAGGCAGATAACAACCTGGAAAAGCCCCATCCGTATTGGATCTTGGGTATACTCTTTCGGCGACGTTGCTCGGGCTTGAAGATTGCCATCGCTTGGGAGACTTGCTACTTTCGGGTAGGCTCACACGACAGGCGCGTGCTTGCACTCGCTCCTGAAATATCCTGGCGATCTTGATGAACTTGTGAGCTGCAAGGATGCACTCCGCGCCTTCCATGAGCTTGGATACAAGCTTAATAAAACAGGGTGGATGCGAGCTTCCCAGTTCCGGTTTCAGGCCCCGCAGTGTTCGAAGACCACAATAGAGGGAAAGGTGTAAGCGCAAATGGCAAAGTGCGAGGTGGCGATAATTGGTGCAGGCCCTTACGGATTATCGATAGCGGCCCATCTTAAAGCGCTTCGAGTGGACTTTCGAATTTTCGGACACCCGATGCATACCTGGTTGGCGCACATGCCAAAAGGAATGCGGCTGAAGTCAGAGGGATTTGCCTCCTGTTTGTATGACCCCGACTCCACTTTCACCCTCGAGGCCTATTGCAAGGAGAAGGGAATTCCCTATGCAGACATCGGGCTTCCGGTTCCGCTCGAGGTTTTTGCATCGTATGGCCTGGAATTCCAGCGCAGATTCGTGCCGGGATTGGAGGCCAATCTCGTCACCTCGCTCCGCAGATCCGCGGAAGGATTCCAAATCGGACTTGATGATGGCCGGACTCTTTCTGCGGGAAGGGTTGTGATGGCAGTTGGATTAACGCACTACGAAAATATGCCTCCGATGCTTGCAGCGCTCGGAGAAAATTTCGCCACGCACAGCGCAAGGCACAATACAGTTGAGCAGTTCAAGGGGCGCGAAGTCGCCGTTGTGGGTGCCGGAGCTTCTGCTCTCGATCTGGCCGCTCTGCTTTACCAGGCGGGAGCAAGAGTTCAGGTCGTCGCGCGTAAACCCGTCATCCGCTTCCACGATCCACCCAGCAACCTGAAACCCTCGTTGATCGACCGGCTTCGTACTCCGATAACAGGTATCGGGCCAGGCTGGAAGCTCTTTTGGTGCGCCAACGCCCCGCTGGTTTTCCGGAAAATGCCCCAGGAATTCCGATTCGACAAGGTGAAAAAAGTTCTTGGTCCTGCCCCGTGCTGGTTTATCAAGGAACAAGTTGTGGGCAAGGTTCCGCTGAATGTTGATGCAAGCGTGACCCATGCGAGCATTCAGAATGGTCGAGTGAGCCTACAGCTTACAGACAGCCACGGCACGCAGAAGACGCTGGTGACTGATCACGTGATCGCCGCAACTGGTTACAAGGTGGATCTCCGCCGCCTGACCTTCATGGATGATAATCTCCAATCGTCGGTCCAGGCCGCGGAACAGACTCCTGTTTTGTCCTCGAACTTTGAGTCTTCTGTCCCCGGATTGTACTTCGTGGGGACGTCAGCCGCGAATACATTTGGACCGCTCCTGCGCTTTGCGTTCGGGGCTGGATTCACGGCGCAAAGACTCTCAAAACATCTGGCGAGGTCGGCGGACCGCGACCCAGTTTCGAGCGCACAAGAGCAAAAAGTCGAAAGCAGAGAGCAACACGAAGTGGCTATTCGTTAGCCTGGCAACGGGATCCGCGCTGCCCGGAGTTTCCGCTTGCAGGGGCGTGGCGCGGCTGAGGATGGTTCTCCGAGTCCGATTGGAGCCGGATTGGAAATGAAACAAAGCAACTCAAGCTTGGAAGGCGGTGGAGAAGTCGGTCCACAGGTTCTTCTTACGGCCACAAACCGCTGGCCCAGCACGACGCGACTGGCTCTCGGCCTGACGAAAACAGGTTGCCGCGTCTCTGCTGTGTGTCCTAAACAGGGCCACCCGCTGACGTCCACCAGCGTTGTTCACGAGGTATTTCCCTATAGCAGCCTTCGCCCCTTGGATTCCTTGCAGCGCGCGATTGAAGCGACGAATCCCCAGTTGGTAATTCCATCGGATGACCGCGGAGTGCAACATCTCCACGAATTGTATGACCGCTCTCGCGCTTCTGGCTCGAATGAAAGCGCCATCGCGAAACTTATCGAGCGATCTCTCGGGTCTCCAGAGAGCTTCCCAACTGTGACTGGAAGGTGTGAGCTTCTCGAAATTGCAAGACAGGAGGGGCTCCGCGTTCCACCGACCAAACTTCTCAAGACCTCCGACGACCTCAAATCCTGGCAAGCAGGGCACGATTTTCCCTGGGTATTAAAAGGCGACGGCACGTTTGGTGGCCGGGGCGTAAGGATTGCCCAGACACTCGAGGAAGCCGAATTTTGTTTCCTGGATATACAAAGGATCTTCGGAGGCATGCGTGCGATAAAGCGCGCGTTCGTAAACCGCGACCCATTCTGGCTTCGACCCTGGTGGGAGAATGTCAGGCCGGCGGTTATCGTTCAGTCCTATGTTGTCGGGCGACCCGCCAACTGCGCATTCGCGTGCTGGAAGGGAGAGGTCCTGGCCGGCATCGCAGTTGAAGTTGTCAGCTCGGAAGGGATGACCGGCCCGGCGAGCATTGTTCGCAAAGTTGATAACCTGGAGATGATGCTTGCCGCGGAGCGCCTGTCACGTCGGCTGGGTTTGTCCGGATTCTTCGGTTTGGACTTCATGATCGAGGATGGAGGCGACGCAACTTATCTGATCGAAATGAATCCGCGCTGCACGCCGCTCAGCCATTTGCAACTCGGAAAGGGGCGTGACTTGATCGGAGCGTTGTCGGCTAAACTTTTGGGCCGGCCCGTGACGGAGGCGCCACCGGTGACGGAAAAAGATTTGATCGCTTACTTTCCACAAGCCTGGCACAGCCACAGCGAATTCCTGGACACAAGTTTCCAGGATATCCCGCAAGGTGAGCCCAAGTTAGTCGAAGAGCTCATGCGACCTTGGCCCGACCGCAGCTTGCTCTATCGTCTGGTAGCGAAACTCAGCGGCGCTTCCAGTGTCGCCGAGGCCCCGCTATCTGCAAAAGATGGTGCGAGGATTGCCTGACTTCGAAACATTAGAATTCCGGTTGCGCCTGTGATTCACAATCGCACTTGGGTCTCGTTCTCATCACTGCCTGAACACCGCCTTCGAATTCCGATGTGCCGGTGAACTTGCAATAGAATGCATGCCACGCCGATGAAATGCTACCAGGTTGAACCGACTCAGGACCCGCGATGGGGCAAATTTACTGGGCGGCATCCCAGGGCTTCCATATTCCACTCAGTGGCTTGGTTAACGGCTCTTAAACATACTTACGGGTATCAACCACTCGTTTTTACGACCTCTCCGCCAGATCAGGAGTTGGAAAATGGCCTGGCCTTCTGCCAGGTCGACAGTTGGTTTACGGGCAATCGCCTGGTGTCACTGCCTTTTTCAGATCATTGTGATCCCCTGTTCGATTCAGAGCAACAGCTCGATTTTCTGATTTCAAGTCTGCTTTCTGAATTTGAGGTCAAACACTGGAAGTATCTCGAGGTTCGTCCAGTCATCGCGAGTTTTGTTCGTTCCGACAGTTCGCGAGGGTTCACACCCACGGAAAGGTTTTTTCTGCACGCGCTCGACCTGCGTGGAGATATAGACGAATTATTCCGAAATCTCGACAAAGATTCGGTTCAGCGCCGCGTACGGCGAGCTGAGCGTGCTAATCTGGACGAAAAATATGGAGCTTCTGAGAGTCTACTGAAGGATTTTTACCGATTGTTTGTAATTTCTCGCAGGCGCCACCGCATTCCGCCGCCGCCCTATTCCTGGTTTCAGAATCTGATCCGCTACTTGGGAGGAGCGCTCGAAATCCGTTTGGCTTACCAAAAGGAATCTGCCATCGCTGCCGTCCTCACGTTGCGGTTCAGAGACGTGGTCTACTATAAGTATGGATGCTCGGATGTGCGGTTCAACCAACTTGGGGCCATGCCTTGGTTATTGTGGAATGCCATCGCAGCCGCGAGATTGGGTGGGGCAACCGAATTTGACCTGGGGCGCACGGATGCGAACGATGCAGGTCTCCTTGCCTTCAAGAATCACTGGGTCCCGCGCCCGAAGCAGTTGGTTTATTGGAGATTTCCCAAAGTTGCTCATTTTCTGCCTTCAACGGAAGGTTGGAAAGCGAAGTTGGCAGGGCCCGCATTTTCTCATATGCCGCTGGGACTGTTGGAGTTTACTGGCAAACTGCTTTACCGCCACTTTGGCTAGGAGAAATGTTTACCTTGATTTCACTTCTCTGCATTTGATGAGCTTTCCGAAACAGAAAGGCCAGGCCGGTCCATATCGTGATTGAAGCGCTCTCTGAATTCTATCGCGTCCCAGAAGCCATGCTTGGTCAGTTAAGAGTCTTAGATTCGTCGCAGGATGTCGGTTTCTTTCGGTTCGGCCCCAGTCTCATTTGCTACGGGCGAAGTGCATCGGGGGTCTCGCGTAGCGTCGAGGATTCGCAACTCTGCGACGCTTCCATCGCATCACGTATTGAAGGAACCGGGATTTGCTTGCCATTCGATCCTGTTCAGGTGATAGAAAATCTCAGGCGCGAGCGATACATGGAAGCGCTGACGCCCGGCAGAGAGTCCTTCGTAAGCCAGGAATGGGTTCGCAAAATTTATTATCTCGTCAGAAAACTCTTGCCGGTTGGGATTCGCCGCCACCTGCAGCGAGCCTATTTCAGCGACTGGCAGCGCCGGCCATTTCCGGGCTGGCCTGTCGATTTCACCGTGGACGTGCTTCACCAGGAATTTCTGCGGCTTTCGATGATTGCAGCTGGAATCCAACGGATCCCGTTCATCTGGTATTGGCCCGAAGGCGCTCCCAGCAGCTTGATTATGACCCATGATGTGGAGACGCGGGCCGGCCGGGATTTCACCTCGCAACTGATGGATCTTGATGATTCCTACGGGATCAAGTCGTCGTTCCAGGTCATTCCGGAAGAACGTTATAAGGTGCCGAACGAATACGTCGAGGAAATCCGCAAGCGGGGGTTTGAGTTCAATATCCACGACTTGAATCATGACGGGAATCTCTACCGGAAACACGAGGAGTTTCTCCGCCGGGCCGGGAAAATCAACACTTACGGTCTTAAATACGACGCCAAGGGATTTCGTGCGGGAGCCATGTACCGGGTGCTCGATTGGTATGATGCTTATGAGTTTTCCTATGACATGTCGCTCTCCAGCGTTGCCCATTTGGAGCCGAAACGCGGTGGCTGTTGCACGGTCTTCCCGTTTTTTATCGGAAAGATACTCGAACTCCCTTTGACTACCAGCCAGGATTATTCCGTGTTTCACATCCTTGGGGACTATTCGATAGATCTCTGGAAGGAACAACTCGGTTTGATACGTCATAGAAATGGCCTCATGAGTTTCATCGCCCATCCGGATTACTTGAAGAATCGCCGCACGCGTAAGGTATACGAAACGCTGCTCGATCATCTGCGGCAGATGATTGCGCTCGAGAAAATCTGGGCGGCATTGCCTGGAGAAGTTGATCAGTGGTGGAGAGCCCGCCGCCAGATGAGCCTTCGGCAAACTGGGAGTTCGTGGAAGGTCGAGGGGCCTCAATCGGAACGCGCGCGTGTTGCGTTCGCCGTGATTGAGGGCGACCGCCTGGTCTACGAAATCCCGGGCGTTCCTGCTCATGGAAGCGGGCTTCTCCAGGTGCCTTCGGCCCTTCCGGAGTGAACGGCGGGATTAAACCGCGCCTAAACACAGAAGCGAGCGTTTATACTCTCGCGGGGCTCCCGGAGTGAATTTAACGATATGAAGTTTCAAGCAACTAAAATAGCTGAAGTATTTGAGATTCACGTTGAGCCAAGGCGCGACGAAAGGGGCTTCTTTGCCCGCACCTGGTGCCGGAAGGAATTCGAAGAACACGGTCTCGAGTCCACTCTTGTTCAGTGCGACATTTCCTTTAACGCGCGAAAGGGGACTTTGCGCGGAATGCACTATCAAGCGGCGCCCTTTGCCGAATCCAAGCTTGTCCGCTGCACTAAGGGTTCGATCTACGATGTGGTTCTCGATTTGCGCCCACAGTCGTCTACATTCAAAGAATGGATTGCAGTGACCCTGACGGCGGAGAACAGGTGCATGGTTTACGTTCCAAAAGGCTGCGCGCACGGTTTCTTGACCCTGCAGGAGGAAACCGAGGTTTTCTACCAGATGTCGGAGGTCTACAATGCGGAATCTGCACGCGGAGTGCGCTGGAATGATCCCGCATTTGGCATTGCCTGGCCTGAAAAGGTCGAAGTGACATCGGAGCGGGACCGCACCTATCCGGACTTCAAATAAGGGATATGTCCTTCTTGGGAAAAGCCGATCAGGAAAATCGAAAAGAAATTGGCGTGGAGTTACACCAATTTGCACGCGAGCTTTTTCCCATTTGCCGCAGTATCACTGGCGACGGAATTCGCCAGACCCTGACCATGGTCGGGAAAAGAATTCCGCTCGAAATCAGCGAGGTGCCAACCGGCACTCCTGTTTTTGACTGGACTGTTCCGAAAGAGTGGAATATCCGCGATGCTTACATTCAGGGACCTGACAAAAAACGAGTCGTGGATTTTCAGAAATCCAACCTGCACGTGCTGAATTACAGCGTTCCGGTCTGCTCGAAATTGCCTCTGCAAGATCTGAAACCGCATCTCTTTACAATTCCTCAACATCCGGATTGGATCCCCTATCGAACGTCCTATTACAAGGAAGACTGGGGTTTCTGCCTTTCCCACAATCAGATGCTGACTCTTAAAGACCAGGAATACGAAGTATGCATCGACTCGAGCCTTGAAAACGGCTCCTTAACTTACGGCGAGTGCTATCTTCCAGGCCGGTCATCCGATGAGGTTCTAATTTCCTGTCACGCGTGCCATCCATCGCTTGCGAATGACAATCTGTCCGGCATCACCGTGGCCACTTTTCTGGCACGTCTCCTTTCGGGAAAGGAACTTCGTTATTCCTATCGCTTTCTGTTTATTCCCGGCACCATCGGCGCAATTACTTGGCTCTCCCGAAACCGTGAGACCGCCGGACGCATTCGCCACGGTCTGGTCTTGACTTCTATCGGGGACAGAGGTCCATTTCATTACAAAAAAAGTCGGCGGGAGGATGCCGAAGTTGACCGCGCTGCTGCGCATGTCTTGAAACACACCACTTCTGCGGCCACGATTCTTGCATTTTCGCCGTCCGGCTACGATGAGCGCCAGTATTGTTCGCCGGGCTTCAATCTTCCGGTCGGATGTCTGATGAGAAGTGTCTGGGGCACTTTCCCTGAGTATCACACCTCCGCCGACAATCTCGACTTTCTCTCCGCCGAATCTTTGGCGGAGTCTCTTAAAGTTTGTGCTTCGATCTTTGAAGTCCTGGAGAACAATCGCAGCTATCAGAATCTTGCACCTTTCTGCGAACCTCAGTTGGGCCGCCGCGGACTTTATCATTCGACGGGTGGAACTTCGCCGGAAGCGGAAATTACCGCGCGCCTGTGGGTTTTGAATATGTCCGACGGACAGCACTCCCTGCTTGATATCGCGGAGCGCTCCGGTTTGCCGTTTGCAATTCTGAACGACGCAGCCGAACTTTTATCGCGGAAAGGGCTTCTGGCGCCGGTGGATTCGCCGCAAGGCCAGGCCTGATCCGAAAAGAGAGAAGCAGCAAGGCATCGAGAATCGCTCCAAGACACGGCGTCTCGGCATGAAACGAGACTCCAGGGGAACTAGAGGAAGACTATGCGTGTGATTTTGACTGGCCATAAAGGCTACATTGGCGCTGTCGCAGGCCCCCTCCTGCAGGCCGCAGGACACCAGGTTGTGGGATTAGATACGGATCTATTTGCGGGATGCAATTTCGGGAATCCCAATCCAGAAATACCCGAGCTGCGGAGAGATCTTCGCCATCTTTCGGAGTCTGATTTCAAAGGATTTGACGCCATTGTTCATCTGGGCGCCCTTTCCAACGATCCACTCGGCAATCTGGATCCGAAGCTCACTTACGATATCAACCATCGGGCCTCGGTCCGTCTGGCGGAACTTGCGAAAGCCGCCGGCGTCAGCCGCTTTGTGTTTTCTTCTTCCTGCAGTACCTACGGCGCAGCTGGCGACGATTTTCTTGACGAGACGGCCGGACTCCACCCGGTCACGCCGTATGGAGAATCCAAGGTGCTCGTCGAACGTGATGTCGCTCCCCTTGCTGGCGACGATTTCAGCCCAACGTTTATGCGCAATGCCACGGCCTATGGCGTTTCGCCACGCCTCCGTCTGGACATCGTCCTCAACGATCTTGTCGCTTGGGCCTATACAAAGGGTAAGGTCTATATCAAAAGCGATGGCACACCCTGGCGGCCCATCGTCCATATTCGAGACATTATTGCGGCGGTAGTTAGTGTGCTCGACGCTCCCCGGGAAATTGTTCACAACCAGGTTTTCAATGTTGGCAGCACCACCGAAAATTATCGGATCAGCGAACTGGCTGTCATCGTAGCGGAAACTGTCCCAAACTGTCTCGTCGAATTCGCTCCGGGAGGCGGCCCCGATAAACGGTGTTACCGCGTGAATTGCGACAAAATTCGCCGAGTTCTTCCCAGCTTCCACCCAAAGTGGAACGCCCGAAAGGGTGCCAAAGAACTCTATGATGCCTTTCGAGCCTTAAGACTTACCTTCGAGGATATTGAACGCGGCAGTTATGTCCGCATGAATCAGATCCAGAGGTTATTGAACTCCGGCCAACTCGACGCGTCCCTGCATTGGAAGTGAGGCAATGTGGAAAGATTTTTCCCACTCTGTCCCGCCGGACTACCACTTTTCAGAAAATTCTCCGCTCTCACACCTCCTCAGCAGATCCCCACCCATAAGCCATTTATTTATGTATAGTTACGGAAATTCTTAAAGCATTACCAGTGAGAAATTGGGTCAGTTTGGCACCCTGATTGCCTTTACCAGACTGGAGATTAGGGCCAGACTGGGACTCTCCTGGCGATAGCCTATCCAATCAGGGGTGGCCCTCTGTCGCCCACCGGTTCACCTCCCATTTCTCTTCCCTATTGAACTTCATTGACTGTGGGGAAATCCTTCCGAACGCTTGCTTTTGACAGTAACCTTCTTCCCAAGGATCAGAGAGAATCAATGGCCACCATGACCCTGACATCTGAAACTTCACAACAAACCGCTTTGAGACCCTGCCGTTTTTGCGGCGCGAATCTCCGGCAAACCTTCGTCGACCTGGGTATGTCGCCGCTCTGCGAGACTTATCCCTCCGCGGCCGAAATCAATCGGGGAGAAATGTTCTATCCGCTTCATGTCTTCGTTTGCGAAAAATGTTTTCTGGTGCAACTCGAAGAATTCGAAAGTCCCGAACACATTTTCAGCGACTATCTTTATTTTTCTTCCTACTCCGACTCATGGCTGAAGCATTGCGAAAAGTACACAGCGAAAGTCATCGATCGATTTGGTCTGGGCGCGCAGAGCTTTGTCGTTGAAGTCGCGAGTAACGACGGCTACCTCCTGCAATACTTCGTCAAACAAGGTGTTCCGGTCCTGGGGATCGAACCAGCCGCAAACGTGGCCAAAGTGGCAGTAGAAAAAGGCGTGCCATCATTGTCGAGCTTTTTCGGCACGCAACTCGCGCTGGAACTTGCTGGAAGGGGAAAAACGGCGGACCTGATCATCGGCAACAATGTGCTGGCCCAGGTCCCGGACATCAACGATTTCGTTGAAGGCCTCAAGCTGTTGTTGAAACCCCATGGAGTCCTGACGCTTGAGTTTCCCCACCTGACTCGCCTGATTGAGCACAATGAATTCGATACCATCTACCACGAGCATTTTTCCTATTTCTCCCTGCTCGCAACCAACAGCATTCTGCAAGCTCATCGATTGAAAATATTCGACGTTGAGGAAATTCCAACTCACGGCGGCTCTCTGCGCGTGTATGCTTCCCGGTTGGAAGATTCGACTCATTCCGTGCAGGCGAGCGTCGAATCACTCATTCAGATAGAAAAGAAATCAGCATTGGATTCCATATCCGGCTACGAGGGATTCGCCCGGCAAGTGAAAGAGACGAAGTTGGCGCTTCTCGACTTCTTGCTCTCCGCGGCCCGGGAAGGGAAGAGCGTTGCGGGTTACGGAGCGCCGGGAAAGAGCGCCACGCTGCTTCATTACTGCGGTATCGGCAAAGACCTGATCCAATACACAGTGGATCGAAGCCCTCACAAACAAGGCCGATTCTTGCCCGGCACGCACATCCCCATTTTCCACCCCGACCACATTCGAGAAACCAGGCCGGACTATGTCGTAATTCTGCCCTGGAACTTGAAAGACGAAATCGTTCAGCAACTGCGGTTCACCCGTGAGTGGGGTGGCTGTCTTGTAGTGCCGATTCCGAAACTCGAAATTTGCTAGGAACCAGGAGGCAAAACCACAAATGAATATTTTTGTTGATTCAAACCTGAGCGATGACGCCCGCCGAATGGAACTTTATCGAGGGTCAGTCTTTGTGCATTCGCCCTCGCCAAGTTCACTAAAACTTTGCGGATTAGCGCAAGAGTTGATCGAAGAATCGTTCAGTCCCTTTGAGCCTCTGAATGTTCATAGACACATCTCCCCAGAACGGAGCGCGGAAATTCTCGCAGAGCTGAAACCAAAATTTATCCATCACCCCCAGTCGAAAGTGTATATCCAAGGAATGCTGGCAGAGCTGGGCTGCGATCTTTCTCAGACCTACTTTGATGTTCCACGTTTGCGCACGGCGTTTCCAGGAGACTATCTTAAGTCCGGGATTGCCTACGCTTTCCATCCGCATCGGGACACGTGGTACTCCGCGCCCTACTGCCAGATCAACTGGTGGATGCCAGTCTATGACCTGAACAGCGAAAACTGCATGGCTATACATCCGCATTATTTCGATCGGCCCATCAAAAATGGATCACGCGACTATAACTATCATAAGTGGAACATGGAAAGCCGACAGAACGCAGCGAAGCACATTAAGGCCGACACGCGCGTACAACCGCGTCCGGAAGAACCGATTGAGCTTGACCCGCAAGTCCGATCAATCTGTAAAATCGGCGGCGCGTACCAGTTCTCGGCTGCAAACTTGCATTCGACTGTACCGAATACCTCGGAGGTGGTGCGTTATAGTATTGACTTTCGCACCGTACACCTTACCGACGTTTTTGGACGGATCGGAGCGCCCAACGTAGATTCCGAATGTGCGGGCACGACGATGGGGGATTATCTACGCGGCACAGACCTTTCGCGTCTTCCCGACAAGGCGATCGCGATGTACCACGACGGCACAGAGCTGTTGTACGTGAAAGCATAAGGCTTGATGAAACGAGAATTCTGCAGAATAGGGCACTCAAGGAGGGCCAGCAGATGAAAGTCGTGCTGTTCTGCGGCGGAGCGGGCATGAGACTCCGTGGCTACTCCGAAGACGTTCCTAAGCCTATGGTCGCGATTGGGTCGCGGCCTGTACTTTGGCATGTGATGAAGTATTACGCGCATTTTGGTCATAAAGACTTCATTCTTTGCCTCGGCTACAAAGCCAGCGTAATCAAGAACTATTTCCTGCAGTATGAGGAATCCGTTTCGAATGACTTCGTTATGTCGAAAGGCGGGCGCCAGCTCGAATTCATGCAACGCGATATCGATGACTGGAGAATTACGTTCGTGGACACCGGCCAACGTTCCACGATTGGCGACAGGCTGCGCCTGGTAGAACCGTATCTGCAGGGCGAAGATGTATTTCTTGCGAATTACAGCGACGGACTCACCGACTTTCCACTTACCACGCTGATCGAGGAATTTTCGCGCCGCGACGGCTATGCGACCTTCCTCTCGGTTCAGCCGCGCTCCAGCAGTCTTGACACTGTGCACCTGGCTGAAGATGGCTCCGTGCAAGCAATCCGGAGCATGAAGGATTCCAACGTCTGGGTAAATGGCGGCTATTTTGTTTTGCGAAAAGAAGTATTTCGTTATCTCAAGCCAGAAGAAGAATTTGTTTACGAGCCGATGCAAAGGATGATCGCCGAGGGGCGTGTCTGGTCCCATCGTTACGAAGGGTTCTGGCAGTGCATGGATACGTTCAAAGATAAGCAAATTTTGGATGAACTGGAATCCTCCGGCGCGGCCCCGTGGTGTGTCTGGAAGAATGGCATGCCTCGGGCCGGAGAACACCAATGATGGGCTTGCGCCTTCCGAAGACGACTTCGGAGCAGGTAAGGATTCTTTGTCTTGGGGCGCATCCGGATGACATCGAGATCGGTTGCGGGGGAACTCTTCTCCAACTGAAGCGTCTGTATAAGAATCTGGTCTTTCACTGGGTGGTCTTCAGCGCCTCAGGAATGCGTGGGAAGGAAGCTTGCCGCGGCGCCGAGTTGTTTGCCGGAGACACCGAGAAGCACGTGGTTCTGAAGGAATTTCGTGACGGTTTTCTTCCGTATACCGGCGGCGCGGTGAAGGATGTATTTGAAGAGCTCAGGGGACACACCCACCCGGACATCATCTTTACCCACTGGCAAGGCGACGCTCACCAAGATCACCGGTTGGTTTCGGAATTGACGCGAAATACATTCCGCGACCACTTGATCCTGGAATATGAAATTCCGAAATTCGACGGAGATATGGGACGTCCCAACATGTACGTGCCTTTGGACCCGCTGCTCCATGAGCACAAGGTCAATAATCTTTTTGAGGCATTCGAATCCCAGCGCACCAAAGCCTGGTTCGATCGCGAAACATTTCTTGGCCTCATGCGCATCCGTGGCATGGAATCGAATTCCAGCAGCGGGTATGCGGAGGCTTTTTATGCGAGAAAAGTTATTCTAAGTGGTGAGAAGTGAAGACAGCTCCCACAGATCAAGTGGAAATGTCCAAAGAGGGTTTCATGGCCCCCAAAGATTTTTCGAAATCCCGTGAACTCCAGCCCAAGGCCCACAAACTCATCCCCGGGGGCGCCCACACGTATGCCAAGGGAGATGATCAATTCCCGGAGCACGCTCCGGGGTTCATCGTTCGTGGAAAAGGTTGCCACGTCTGGGATGTTGATGGCAATGAATTCATTGAATACGGAATGGGGCTGCGGGCGGTCACCCTTGGACACGCCTTTGAGTCCGTAGTTGAAGCGGCCCATCGCCAGATGTTGCTGGGATCCAATTTCAGCCGTCCAGCCAGAATCGAGGTCGACTACGCGGAGGATCTCCTGCGGGTGCTAGAAAACTCGGACATGGTGAAGTTCGCAAAAAATGGCTCTGACGTTACGACAGCTGCTGTAAAGCTCGCCCGCGCATACACGGGGCGGAATATGGTAGCAATCTGCGCCGATCACCCATTTTTTTCCGTGGATGATTGGTTTATTGGCAAAACCGAAACGAACGCGGGAATTCCGCAGACGGTACAGGATCTCACGGTATCGTTTCGTTACAACAGCTTGGCTAGTGTGAAAGACCTATTCGCAAGCTACCCAAATCAGATAGCATGCGTCGTGATGGAACCAGCAACGACTGAAGAGCCTCAAGCCAATTTCCTGCACCGCGTTAAACAACTTTGTGAGGAGTACGGGAGTCTTTTTATTCTCGACGAAACCATCACCGGATTTCGCTGGCATATCGGTGGCGCTCAGGCGACCTATGACGTGGTCCCTCATCTTTCAACCTTCGGGAAAGGCATGGGCAATGGCTTTGCCATTGCCGCTCTTGCTGGGCAGCGAGAGTTCATGAAGCTTGGCGGATTGGATCACACTCGGGAAAGAGTTTTCTTACTCTCCACGACGCATGGAGCGGAGACCCACTCACTGGCCGCCGCCTGGGAAACGCTGAATGTTTACCGGCGAAGCGACGTAGTCGAGCAGCTGTACCGCCAAGGGGAGCGACTCCGTCTTGGAATCAACGAGTGCATATCGCGCCACCGGATTGGCCGCCAGTTTGAATTGCGAGGGCGGCCTTGCAATTTGATCTATGTGACGAGGGACACGGATGGCGAGCGATCACAGGCTTTCCGTACTCTGTTCCTCCAGGAGTTAATTCGAGAGGGGATTATTGCTCCTTCTTTTGTTGTCAGCTTCTCCCATTCCGATGACGATATCGACCGTACAATTGATGTCGTCGACCGGGCACTCGGTATCTACGCGAAGGCGCTCTCTAACGGGGTCGAGAGATATCTGCTTGGACGATCTGTGAAATTAGTTAACCGAAAATATAATTGAGAGGCGCCAGTTATTGGTTGCGGCGGAGTCTGTTTACGGCGTTATCTGAAACTCTATGGGAAACTCAACCGAAGGAATAAGGTGACCGAAACAGGAGTGGCCAACCAGAATAGCGAAGCTGATAAAGGTCATTCGGGGATTGCAGCGGTCCACGAGCTCAAACGAAAATCGGTTCGTGGTGGTGCTGCCACTCTGTTCGGACAGGGCGCTGGCATGGCACTGCAGATAAGTACGACTATTATTCTTGCCCGCCTGCTGTCGCCTACGGACTACGGCCTGCAGGGTATGGTCTTAAGCCTGACGGCTTTTTTCAACCTGTTCAAAGACGCTGGATTGAGCACTGCGTCGATCCAACGGGAGAATCTGACTCGGGATCAGATATCTACTTTATTTTGGATTAACATAGCGTTGGGTGTAGTCTTGGCGATTTTAGTAGCCTCCTTGAGCCCGTTCCTTGCGGCGTTCTACAAGGAGCCCCGCTTACGCTGGCTCACGGTTGCCTCTGCCTCGATCTTTCTGTTTGACAGTCTTTCGGTCCAACACAAAGCGCTCTTGGACCGAGCGCTGCGATTTAGCACCAGCGTAAGGATCGACATCCTCGCTACCACGATCGGTTCTATCATTGCCATCGGTATGGCGGCAATCGGATTCGGGTATTGGTCACTCATCTGCCAGAACATTAGTCTTCCCATAGTCGGAACAGTCGCCACCTGGATCGCGATGCCATGGTTGCCGGGGCGGCCGCGGTGGAATAAGGAACTACGGTCCATGGTTCGGTTTGGTGGGACTGTGACCCTCAACAGCGTTGTGGTCTATTTCGCTTACAACACTGAAAAAATTCTATTGGGGCGTTTCTGGGGTGCGGCGTCACTCGGGCTCTACACACGCGCCTATCAACTCGCCAGTCTACCCGTGCAACAGCTTACCGGAGCGGTACACAGGGTCGCGTTTTCTACGTTGTCCCGGTTGCAAGGTGAGGCCCAGCGTCTTCAGCTAGCTTACTTAAAATCTCAATCCATAATTGTTTCGTTGACGATCCCTGTCGTAATTTGTTCTGCGCTTTTTTCGAGGGAGATTGTTATTGTCGTGCTTGGACAGAAGTGGATCGAAGCTGCCCCGGTGTTTCGCCTGCTCACGCCAACTGTTCTAGTGTTCGCGCTGGTCAATCCGTTTGCCTGGCTTTTGCAGGCCACTGGCCGGGTGGAACGCAGCCTTAAAATAGCATTGCTGATATGCCCAGTCGTGATACTCGGCATTCTGGTTGGCATACACAGCGGGCCAACAGGAGTCGCGATGGGGTATTCTGGGGCAATGGTTCTCCTATTCGTGCCAATTGTAGTCTGGGCCACCCGCGGAACGGGAATAACGCCTGCGGCTTACTGGGACTCCATTAAACGGCCACTGATCGCTGGCGCTCTTGCTGGAGGTGCTGCGTGGCTCGTTCGGTTGTTTTTCCAGAATGCGCTTGCCCCGATCTGGCTGCTAGCCATCGAATTGGCAATCATGTCGTCGGTGTACGTTGGGCTTCTGATATTCGTGATGGGACTGAAAGACTTCTATCTCGATTTGGTAAAGCAAATAGTTCAGCGAAAAGTAGCTTCCTCAGTCGAGGGCTAATGAAAGCGCAGCGGTTCCTCATTGAAGAATGGAGACTCCCATGATGCGGGGATTGACCGTTTCCAATCTGTGATCCAAATAAACATGAAGAGAAAAACGCGCAAACTCAAAGTAGGTGACTGGGTCGAAGTACGAAGCAAGGAAGAAATCTTGCGGACACTCGACAGCAACTGCCAGCTCAACGGCATGCCGTTTATGCCGGAGATGTTCCAGTTTTGCGGGAAGAGGTACCAGGTTTACAAGCGGGCACACAAGACTTGCGATACAGTTTTTCCTGTCCGCGGGCGTCGGGTCGACCAGGCAGTCCATCTCGGAACCCGCTGTGACGGATATGCTCACGGCGGGTGCCAGGCTAGTTGTCTCCTCTTCTGGAAGGAAGCATGGTTGAAGCCCATCAGCAACAATCCGCCTAAAGATGATTGTGTTCCCACGGAGGCAGTCGTGGGCTCTACGAACACTGCGAACAGGCCCTCGAGTTGTACGGAATCCGACGTCTGGGCTCGGACGATGGTCGTCAACCCAGACGGCGGAGAACTCTCGTACGCCTGCCAAGCCACCCAACTACCTTTCTCGACTTCTGGTCTCGCGTGGTGGGATATCCGACAGTACATCGAAGACTATCAATCGGGAAACGTAAGTCTCTGGCGGATTATTAGCGGCGGAGTCTACTTTCTCTACTACACGCTCAGTCAAGCCGGCATCGGAGTTGGACCTGCTATGGAATGGTTCTACGACCGATTTCATCCCTTGTGGCGGGGCACGCGGTTTCCGCGAAAAACCGGAACCATCCCGGAGGGACAGCCGACGCCGACAATAGCGCTGAATTTACGACCGGGCGAACTTGTGCGCGTCAAGTCACATGAGGAGATCCTACGAACGATCGACACCAGCAGTAGGAATCGGGGCATGTACTGGGGGCCCGAGATGGTTCCGTATTGCGGCCGCGTCTACCGAGTCCTTAAGAGTGTTACTAGAATAATAAATGAACAAACAGGGAAAATACAGGAAATGAAGACACCATGTATCATCCTGGATTCGGTCATTTGCCAGTCCCGTTACAGCGAATGCCGCCTATTCTGTCCCAGGAGTATTTATCCATTCTGGCGGGAGATTTGGCTTGAGAGGGTTGAACCAAATGTCTCTGCTATCCGAGAAGGCGAAAACGCATTGTCGAACCAAATGGCGGCCCCTAGATGACCACTAAATGAACCGAATCCCGACCAGACTTCGAGCGGCTTCCGGTTCACACGTTCTCTCTGTCCGACGAACAAGGTGTCGCGCATGACGGCTCGTTTAGGCAAGGAATACACGTTTGATCAACTAATTCGGATTCTGCGCTGTCCCTCTTGCCGTCAGCAGCTCCAGTTCCAGCAGGTTGACCAGGGTCTGCCGCATTTCCGCGAGTATGGGCTCCTTCGCTGCCACTGCAGCCGCTACCCAGTTGTGGACGGAATTTGCATCTTGATGAGCGGCACGGTCGGAGCCTTCGAGCACACCCAAGGCCATGTCCAGTACAAGGGAGCATCGACAGAGGAATTGACTCGCCTGGTATTGGCTCGCCGCGGACTCGATGCCCTGCTCTCTTGCATCGCCTTTCCTCTGTCGATCAAGCTGCTCGACCGGATTCCGCCACGGCGACTTTGGCAGAGTGGGCTCGTTCGGGATCTCTTGGTCGGCCTACGCCGGATACAACTGCGCAGGTGGTGTCTCGCGAGTCGCGACGCGCTCACTGCGGAGGATTGGTTCGACCTGTTCTTTCGACGATTCTCCCCGGTGGGGGGAGACATGTTTAACTACTTCTTCTATCGCTTGGCCCAGCCTCGTCACCTCGCGACCTTGGCGCTGACGAGTTATCTGCCTGCTCGGAAGAAACCGCTCCTGGACTTGGCTTGCGGCTTCGGACATTTGGGGCACAATCTGTCGGAGTCACGCGCCGCGCAGAACTTGGTCGGAGTGGACCGAAATTTCTTTCAACTCTGGGCGGCGCAATACTGGGTCGCGCCCAAGAACCGGTTCGTGTGTGCGGACGCCGACCAGCCCCTCCCCTTTGCGGATGGGTCGTTCGCGGGCACGCTCTGCTCTGACGCATTTCACTACTTCCGCCGCAAGGATCTAGTACTGAGCGAAATCGTCCGCTGCGCTCCCGGACAGCCGGTCTTGCTGACTCGGGTGGGCAACAAGCTGGTTCAGCCCACTGAGGGTTTCGAGCTTGCGCCAAAGGAGTATCTTAGTCTCTGTCGTGATCCGGCCTGGAGACTCTTTGGAGAGAATGAATTACTTAATTGGTACCTACAACAGGACCCTTTAGACCTGGTGGGACCGCGGGCAGCGGACGTGGTGGACAGCGAGAAGTGGCTGTCCCTAGTGCACCCGGGCACCCCTCCGATCATGGTCCGTTCAGCGGATGCCGCTCCCTGGCCGCACGCGGTGGGTCGGCTGGGGTTCAACCCCATTTACCAGGCCAGCCGGGCGACCAACGGCACATGGCGGTTGCAGTTCAGGTTCCCATCGGACCACTATGCATTCGAGAACGCCCAGATGGTGAGCTTTTATCCCCAGAACGTTGTTCTAACTGACGATACCTATCGCGACATGAAAGCGAACGTCTGGTCGCCTGAGATCGAGCGCCTCATCAAGCAAATGGTGATCATCGGTCTTCCTGATCACTATGTACGCGGGTGAGCGGCCGCCGGTACGAACTTAGTTGTTCTCGCTACGGCGAGTCATCGGTACAGAAATTCAAAGGATACAACTTGCAATCCGTACCCTTGGTTAGCATCGTAACACCCTTCTACAACACCCGGGAGTTTCTAGCGGAGTGTATCGAAAGCATCCTGCAACAGACCTATCCGAATTGCGAATACCTCCTCGTGGACAATTGCAGCACCGATGGTTCGAGTGAACTCGCCGAAAGCTACGCAGCGCGTTTTCCAGAGAAGATTAGACTAATCCACACTGAATCCTTTCTGTCTCAGGTACAGAATTACAACTTTGCGGTTTCCCGCATCTCGCAGGGTAGCAAATACTGCAAGGTGGCTCAGGCTGATGACTGGCTGTTTCCGGATTGCGTTAGGAGTATGGTGGAAGTCGCGGAGGCGAATCCTACCGTAGGCATTGTCGCCGCGTATCAACTTGAAGGCGAGCATGTGGCCCTGGACGGCTTGCCCTATCCCTGCAAGGAACTGCCCGGTCGGGAGGTCTGTCGGCTCTATTATTTGAACCATATGTATCTGTTTGGGACACCGACTTCGTTGCTTCTGCGGTCCGAGCTGATTCGATCGCATGATCCCCTTTATGAAGAGCGGTACGCGCCCTTCGAAGACGCGCAGGCATGTTTCAAACTGCTTAAGACATGGAACTTCGGCTTTGTGCATCAGGTCCTGACGTATTCACGTCTTGATGATAAGTCGATCCTTTCGCAGGCCCGAGGGTTTGGTCTCTTGCATTTCTATCGCTTCTTGGCGGTGGTGACATACGGTCGGGAATATTTGTCCGAAGGGGAATACAATAGATGTCTAAAGGAAGCAGAGCGGCGCTACTTCCTGTTTCTTAGCAGGTGCGCGTTGCGAGGCAGAACCAGGGAGTTTTGGGAGCTTCATCGGAAAGGGCTGGCGTCGATCAATTACTCCTTTAATTTACTGCAATTGTGTAAGTGGATCCCTCGTGCTCTGCTTGAAAAGACGTGGGAAGCCTTTTGGAACAAGTGGGATCATGATTCTTACATCGTCCCCGACGAACGCTGAGAATCCTGTGGGCGCCGGAGGAATCTTTGCAAGGAAAGCTCTAGACCGGAGGCTTGCACGCTAATGTTCCGTCTGAATTTGCGGGCCCGATACGCTCGGCTTGCCGTTTTTCTTTTGTTGACTGGAATCGTGTTCGCCCTGAGCCTTGTTCCTAAGCTCCGGATGGGTCTGTCCATAGTTCGGTCGAAAGTCACGGGCTCCCTTCCAGATGTTGGATGGATGGATCTCTACAGGATGGTCCGTCCTGGAACCCACTTTAATTTGCCCGAACTGGCTAAGACGCCAAACCCTTACGCCGCGATCAGAAACCCGTATCATTCCCGTGCAGACATTTCGGCAGGGGCGGAACTTTTCCGGTCTCACTGCGCCACCTGTCACGGTCCTGACGGATCAGGAGGCCCTGGAGGTCCGGCTCTTCATCGCCGGCAAATGGTGCAGGGCAGCAGTGATTGGGCTCTTTTCAGGACTGTTTCCTTGGGCATTCGAGGAACAGCCATGCCAGCCAGTGATCTGCCCTGGCTCGACAGGTGGCAACTAGTAGGTTATATGAGGTCGCTGACGCTGCGTTCAGAATTGCGACTGGATTCGGGAGCCGTACCAAATGTGCGAGCGCGGCCCTTACCCTATGAAACAATTCGCGCCGCGGATCAAAATCTGGAAAGTTGGCTAACCTACTCCGGGTCCTACGATAGTCATCGATTCAGTCCCAACAGCCAGATCACACCGGCTAACGCTGCCAGCCTGCGCCTCTTGTGGATGCGCCAGTATAACACTCCGGAGCCATCGATTGAGACGAGCCCGTTGGTAGTGGATGGCTACATGTTTGTAACTATACCTCCCAATCGTGTCGAGGCCCTAGACGCGAAGACCGGAAATCTGATTTGGGCTTATGATCGAGATCTGCCAGAGCATCTCTCGCTATGCTGTGGTTACGTAAACCGTGGTTTGGCGGCAATCGGAAGCACGCTATTTCTCGGCACGCTTGATGCCCATTTGGTGGCTCTCGAAATGACAACCGGAGAAGTCTCCTGGGATGTCGAGATTGCTGACTATAAGACCGGGTACAGTATTACTGGCGCGCCATTAGCCCTGAAAAACATGATAGTCACTGGTGTCGCGGGCGGTGAATTCGGTATCCGCGGTTTCGTCACTGCTCGGGATGCCGCGACTGGAAAGGAAATCTGGAGGTTCAATACTATTCCCGGGCCAGGACAACCTGGAGCAGAGACTTGGGATGGCAATTCCGCGCGAACGGGGGGCGGCCCAACATGGCTGACAGGTTCTTTCGATCCGGACAGCGATTTGATTTACTGGCCAACTGGCAACCCTAGCCCAAATTTCAACGACAAGGGACGTGCCGGCGACAACCTTTACACGAACAGCATTGTAGCGCTGGACGCGGACGAGGGGATACTCCGATGGTATTTTCAATTCACGCCTCATGATGTTTTCGATTGGGATGCCACCGAGATTCCTGTACTGCTAGATGGAACCGTCACCGGAAAACGACGGCGCCTTCTGGCTCAAGCGAATCGAAACGGGTTCTTCTATCTCTTGGATGCCGCGACAGGTAAGTTCCTGCTCGCAAAGCCATTCGCAAAGCAGACATGGGCCTACGGGATTGACAGCCATGGCCGACCGGAACCGAATCCAGCGGCGCATCCAACGGATCAGGGAACCACTGTTTATCCGGGCGTTGGCGGGGCCACCAACTGGGAGTCTCCTTCCTTCAGTCCGGTGACAGGTCTCATGTATGTTCCGGTTCTGGATTGGGGAGGGATTTTTTATAAGCGGCATGATGAGTACCGCGCAGGTAAACTGTTCGAGGGTGGATCCTTTCAGTTCTTTGATAATGCCAGCTCTCAGGGCGCCGTTCGCGCCTTGAATCCGTTGACTGGCGAGGTGCAATGGGAATATCACAATTCAGCGACGAATATAGGTGGATTGCTGAGTACAGGAGGCGGAGTTGTGTTCGGAAGTCAGAACGAGATCTTCTTTGCCCTCGATGCCAAGACGGGCCATGAGCTGTGGCGTGTTAGTACGGGTGGCCGTACCGTAGCGGCTCCCATAACGTTTCTATGTCAAGGTAGACAGATGGTTACGATTGCCGCTGGCCATGACATCCTCACATTCAGTCTCCAACAGGACGCAATGGCCCCTGGTCAAGGGGGAAGGTATCTCGCAAAGCCGCAATGACCGAATATCACGTTGCGGCGCGAATTAGGAAAGAGCTACCATTTTTTCGTTTGCCCGCCAAACTCCCAGCGTGAAGAAAGCGACTTTTGATCTTTTCTGCGATTGCTCTCACGGTTAGCTGCCGCCCTGACCTAAGCACACCGCTGGCTCGCGTCCGTGCCCAAAGTGCCACTGGGCCTCTGCGTGTGAATCCTGCTAATCCGAGATACTTCACGGAAGCCAGCGGGAAGGCGATTTATCTTACCGGTTCCCATACCTGGGCCAACTTGCTGGATCGCGGCACTGTGAATCCTCCTAGCGTAGCCTTCGACTACAACAATTATATGAACTGGATGGTGTCCCATAATTTTAACCTCATGACTGTGGACCGCGGAACTCCCAAATGTCGGCGACAGCCATTCAGGTGATCCGTATGACAACTTTGTGGGCCTACCGTTAAAGTGGGCCCGCATAGGTCCGGGCTTTCTTCCTCCTGGTATATTACGTTGTTGAATACAATTATCGGTATCCCATCCCATAGATTACCTTTTCAATTGGACGAAATAGAAGCGATTCCACCAGCTGGCAGCTCTAAAATTGATACCGACGTTTACAATTCTGAGGCTTCATCCAGAATTTGGGCGAGGCGCTTTCCCGCTTCCGCCTCAGCTCGACTTCGCGCGAGCGAAAATAGCGCTGAACCTTCTCAGTTTTCGTCCACGCTCTCTCCTACCCCAAAATAGATGCAATCCGGAGAAACACAAGCGATCATGCATCCTTCCGTAAGCTGCAATCCAATCTCTTCCCGCTTCAGCAACCTTCAAATTCGCGCTTGAGTCTTCGCAGCTCTAGGTTGTCAGTGCGCGTCGCCTGAAGGTGACGATTTCCATGCCCCTTTTTTGGCAGATTGTTCAAACAGTATGGAGAGCCAGAGTTTTGTACTTTTGGCCGATTTGGATCACCATAACTGTTGCGGCCGCCATTGTCGTTGCTTGGATGGTCGGGCGAAAATCGACTCAAGCATGCGAGAAGGCAGAGGGGGTTCCGACCGATCTCGAACAGACACGGCGCCGCGTTTGGTCGAGCGAAGCTATCGTGGCGCTGATATCGCTGGGCATGGTTCTGGTGTGTTACATCGTCGTGAATTTGAGATGGGAAGACTTCGCTTATTCCGACAACGACATGCTCACCCTTATTACGCTCAAAGGCCACGACATAACGCCGCCAATCTGGAAAGGTGAAGGACGCTTTTTCCCTCTTGGCCACCAAGAATTCAACCTGATACGGCACTTTACAAATACAGTTGTCGGTTATCACGCGCTGCCTATCATTCAGCTCCCGATTATGTGCTGTATCCTCCTCATTCTTATGGATAACCTAAGCGTTACAACACGTGCGGCCATTGCGGCCTTCGTACTGATTTCTCCGGCCATTGTTGTCAGCTTCGGCGGATTGATTTTCCCTGAGCGGAACGTCGTGTTTTGGCTGGTCTGCCTGGCACTCTGCGTTAAGCGTTTCGAGCAGACACATATTGCCGGATGGGCCGTTGCAGCGGTGGTTTGTGCACAGTTCATGATCTATTATAAAGAAACCGCGTTCATCCTCCTCGTGGGCTTTTCTGTGGGGAGGCTCATTCTGCGTTGCCGGAAGGCAGATAGGGCGGGCTGGAACTACAGTCGTCTTCGAGACACGGAGAGTCGGCTGGACCTGTGCCTCACCGGATCTGGGGTGATGTTCTTGCTTTACTATCTGGTGGCCATGCTTCCCCACCCGAGCATGAAATACGCTGACAAAATGCAGCAGCCAATCGTAGAAGTAATTCTTTCCTACATAAAACTGGACCTTCTGGCTTGGCTGTTTGTAGGCGTCGTTCTCTACAGGACTTACCTGATCCGGTGCCGGAAGGTGACGCCATCTCTCTTGTGGGATGGATTGGCCTTTGGTGGTGTGGCATGTTTCGCTTCCTACCTCTGTCTTCACATGTTTAGCGATTACTTCATGGCTCCAGTGGACGTCATCGCGGTGCTGTATCTCGGTCGACTCGCGATTCTGTCGTGGGCAAAGACGCCCTTGTGGGGAAAAGTAGTCGGCTGGAGCTTCTTGCTGCTAATACTATTTCAGGATATTTCGCTTTCAGCTTTTGCCGTTTACGAGCGGAAAAACATCATCCATGCAAAGGCTGAAATAGCACGCGTGGTCGAAGCGAGATACCAGAGCGGTACAGGCAATGTCCAAAGGGTATTCTTCCCGTTTGCGAGCCCCTACCGCGTAATGGAGTTCGCCTCCTACCTCAACTACAAGGGTGTTCCTGTGAAAGGAGCAACGGTTGATTCCACCGAACTGAAGAGTGTTGTTTTGGTCAGCAGGTCTGTCGCCAAGAACGGCCCCTGCGTAGAATGGCGAACTCTCGAGTGTCAAACCGGCAGTAGCCCTGATCCTGCAGATCTTGTGATTTTGCTACCGGATGATGACGCGGCACTCACAGAGATCACACCCTACCTTGCCCACAGTGACCTTTTGTTATCTTATGAGCCGCATCCTCGCATCCCGCTATGGTTCTACGCATGCATCCGCCGTCTTCACATTGCTTCGACCCCATTCCCGCTAAAAGAGCTTCCTGCTTACTGGCTGCATGGCTCCGTGACTTTGTGGAAGTAGCCTAATTAGACTATGCTGTGCGCAGGAGTACTGGGTTCGTCTGTTATGAGCTTTCTTATGGTTCGGCGTAATCAGTTCTTCGCACTGACGTGTGTTACTTTGTTTGCCGTAAGTCTAGTAAGATACCGAATAAGCTACGATTCGACCGACAGAGTCTTTTCTGCTCCGGAGAGCTACCGCCTTGCCCACAACCTAGCAGAAAAGGGCCAGTTTGCTAACCCGTTTGCGACTCTCGACACCGGCCCATCGGCTCATATGGCGCCGGCATTTCCAGCATACCTTGCGCTTTTGATACGCGCGTTCGGAGGCGGGAGTGTCGGCAAGTATGCCATCGAATTGACTGCCGCCATAATTCTGTCCGCCCAGTTGGCGCTTTTCCCGGTGTTCAGCGACGCACTCGGGATGGGTAGATTCAACGGCATCATCGGAGCCATTTTTTGGATCGTAGCAAAAGTAGGGACCGTTTCTCAGCTCAACCATGAGTCGATAGCCTTGTATTCATGGGAGTCACTCTATGCTGCCGTGTTGCTAGCAATCACTGCCTGCTGCTACCGCCGTTACCTGGATTTGCCCGAAACTCGCCTTGCGTGGTTACTTGGCTGTCTTATGGGAGCATTGATCCTCACCTCTCCGGCAGCAGGCGCCATATTGCTCAGCTGGTTGACATGGCTGGCTTTCAGAGACAATCAAGCCAGGCTCATCAAATCCAATCTGGTCCTAGTTTTGCTTCCTTTGCTAATTGTCGCACCCTGGCTGCTCAGAAATTATTTGGTATTCAACCGGATAGTGTCTGTCCGCGATAATTTTGGCCTTGAGCTGTCCATTTCTAACAATGATTGTGCGATGTTTGGATTCCAGCAGAATATTGATAGTGGGTGTTTTGCCAAAGTACATCCGAATGAGAGCATTGACGAAGCTAGGAAAGTCCTGGCATATGGCGAGCCGAGATACAATGACCTGAAATTGCGGGACGCGCAGTTTTGGATTAGGGATCATCCGCTCAGATTTTTCAGACTTTCCGCGCTGAGAACAATCGCGTTTTGGCTGCCGCCCGCTACCGAGGGGCCGTACTCACTTGTGGGGCGTGGTCGAAGATCGGAGCGATTCGCGATTTACCTCGTGACCCTGCTCAGCGTTCCCGGTTTGTTTATTCTTTTCCGGCAAGACAGCGTGAGCGCAATAGTGTGCGCGATTTGTTTGATTTTCTTTCCCCTGGTCTATTACGTGGTGGAATATAGTTATCGATATCGGTACCCCATCCTATGGGTCACCTTTTTGCTGGGCGCCCTTCCGATTACCCTTGTTGTAAAGCGGATAGGGAGATCGCTTTCTTTGGCCCGGTCGCGGAGTAGCGTTACGCGAACCGTGGTGGCAACCTGCAAAGAATACCGCTTCATTTCGTCGACCGGAACGAAAGGTGTTTCGACCGTTCCGACGGCAACGGAAACGCTGGCACGCGACTTCCGCAAACTCAGAGTCATTCTCGAACTGCCGGAATCTGCATTTAACGTTCGACCAAACTCGCGTCGTGGCGTAGTAGGATGATCAGACGCCCCATCAATTATGTAGGGTGGACTTTGTTGGTGATTGCATTTACGGCTTGCATCGGCGCCGCGATACTCTTTCGGGCAATCCCACCAACCGGGGTCCGGCGCGTCAAAACAGTCCTTCGACGGAAGCTGCACCACAAACTCAATCCGCAGCCGCCAAGTGGCGCCCCTGTTGTGAGCCCCCCATTCGTTCTATCCGAAGCGGGGACAGGTCAGTTCATGACGCTCAGCGCGGATAGGACCCATTTGGTCAATTCGATTACGAGCAAGCCAGTCTTCATCACGGGCGAGCAAGCTTATAGCCTCGCGACAAATCTTTCCCGCAACTCCGACATTGAATATTACCTTTTTACCCGCCAGTCCATGGGCTTCAACCTGCTCTGGGTTGCCGCGGTGGACCAAGCTTACCTCGTCGATCCACCGGGCAATGCTCTCGGTCAAGTTCCTTTCATCGGTTACGCCGACGGGGAGGGAAAAGCCTTCACCAACATGAACGAGGCGTATTTTGGTCACCTCGATTACGTTGTTCAACGGGCGGCGGCCCACGGCTTCACCGTGTTGCTGAATGCCGCCTTTGTAGGCAGCGGGCCGACATGGTGTTCTGACGAGACTGGATGGTGTCGAGAACTGCAAACAGCTTCAGACGCCGACTTAACAGCGTATGGTGCTTACCTTGGGAACCGTTACAAGTCATATCCCAATATTGTCTGGATGATGGGTGGAGATTGCGACCTTAAGGATTATCCCATTTTCAAAGCCAAGATGGATGATATCGCTAACGGAATCAGATCGGTAGACCCCGTTCATTTAATGACAACTGAAAATCAGGGACCAAATTCGGCGTCACAGGACGGTATGCCCGGATCATCCTGGATCGACCTGAATTTTCTCTATCTGGGCGCCCCAGGTATGGTTGCAAGTGTAAACGCCAACTACTTGCGTACTGATTTTCTGCCGATGTTTCTAGGAGAGGATAACTTAGAAAATGAAACAGTGAGTGAACTCGTAGAGAGAACCGAAGCCTACCAGGCGGTGCTGGGTGGAGCGAAATTAGGATTTGTATTTGGTAATTGCGTTATTTGGCCCTTCGGAGCTACCTATAAGTACTGCAACATTCAACCTGGTCAAACTTGGCAGAATCGTCTAAATTCTACAGGTTCACTCGGAAGAGAATACTTGGGTCGGTTGATGCGAAGCCGCGAGCACTGGAAGTTAGTTCCGGACATCAACCATACGGTGATCACTGCAGGCTATGGGTCTGGAGACTCAGTGACTGTTACCTCTCGCACCCATGATGGCCAAACCATAATAGCCTATGTCCCGAACTCCGCGACGCTGACCGTGGCTATGAACATGATTACGAGTTCCAAGCACTCCGCGAAATGCTGGTGGTTCAACCCATCGTCTGGCGCTACGAACTTGATCGGGAGTTTCGCCAATTCTGGAACAAGAATCTTTACGCCACCGGATTCAAATGATTGGGTACTGGTTATAGATGACGCGGGTGCAGCCTTGCCCCCACCAGGTGGTGCTGACTTGTTAGAATGAAGCGCGCTTTCTACTTGGGAAGCGTTCGGGATCGTCGTGCATGTTGGACGGGAAGAAGCTCGAGGTAGCTTCCACTTTCAACTGGCCCCGTACAATTTCTTCGTCAGTGGCTGCGTGGAAGTAGCCCAACAAGGTTGCTAAATGAGGCAAGCAGAAGCATGTCAGTTCTAGTGAAAACTGTGTTGGTCGCTACGACTAGCTCAGGCGACTCGAGGCGAGGAACGGGCCGATGCCTCCTTCTGGCGTCGATCTTTCTAAGTGCGATTGTGGCCTCGCTTCTGACCTTGAGATTCGCACCTGCACCCTTCTTCTGGTGTTGGCTTACATGGGCGGCCGCCCTGTGGTCAACAATATTTGGTGTCAAAGGGTCTTGGCTCCGCGCGATCCTGTTCAACCTGGGAATCGTGGCATGCCTGCTGGCAGGCGCCGAGGCCTACCTCGTGACACGCGAGTACACTCCCTCGGTTTTTTCCGATAACTTCTACGTTCGCGATGACATCATGGGATGGATTCCCGCGGAGGGCATTAAGGGTCATGCAACCAAAGCCAATCCGACTGGACTGCTCCACCATCCGGCAGGATTGCTCTTCGATGTCACATATACAATAGACTCCAATGGTCTCCGGGTCGCGCCCCCATACAGCAAGGATGATTTGGCTGGCACAGTCCTGTTCTTCGGCTGCTCCTTTACCTTCGGCGAAGGTCTCAAGGACGACGAGACGTTACCATACCAGGTCGGCGCTCAATCAGGAGGGCGTTTCCGTACCATCAACTTCGGTGTCGGGGGATATGGATCGGAACAAATGCTGGCCGCCATTGCGCACGGTATCGTGGGGCGAGTGGTGGATACCCCCCCCCGATACGCATACTACATAGCACTGCCGACTCACGTGTGGCGTGCAGCCGGAAGAGTGTCTTGGGGCCTACATGCACCGCGCTACGTACAAGCCGCAGACGGTAAGTTGTATCAGATGGGGAATTTCGAAAACCGCAGACCATTGGCGGTGCGCTTGGGGCTCAACCCACACATTGCGGGGCAGCTAAACAAATCGGCAATGTGGCGGATGCTCGGCATGAGTGATTCTCGTGTTACCGACGATGACATTCGTCTCTATCTCGCTATTGTTCGTCGCTCCCAAGATCTGCTAACAGCCGAATACCCGGGCATCCAGTTTCGTGTCATCTTGTACCCCTATCAGGATGCCGCGCAACGCGCTACATACGAGAAACTTCGGGAAGGGTTTGGCCAAATGGGCATACCAGTCGACATAGTGGAGGACATCCTGCCTGGCTATAAAACAGACCGGTCAAAGTTCATACTGAGTGCAGAGGACACGCACCCCAATGCGCTCACTAATCGCTTGCTCGCACAATATGTATTGAATCGGATCGCAAAGTAAACTCCGCCCGAGCTTCTATTGACCTGCCGGGCTGCGGTGGCAATCCTGTCACCACGGGTTCTCAACACCTCCGCTGTCCCTTCGGAAGTTCCACGTAAATCGCACCCGCTGCTTCTGTGGCTCCATGCGCAGCTTGCCCCGCCACCGACCGCCGCCTTCGCGGCTCTCTCTTAACGACTATCCGTTCCGTAGTGTCCACGGGCCCTCAAGTGGGCACTTCCCAATGTGCCCACTTGGGCCATCTTCGTTAACACGACATAATCTGTCTAGACGGCCTGCGGATGTCTGCGGATGACGCTTACAAAAAGCCGATTTACATCGGTGCAGTACATCTTGGCCTTTTGGCGCAATGCAATACTGGCGTAGGCGGTTGCAAAGTACATGGAAGATCACCGAAAATAACCGCGTACCCCTTCGAGTCTGGTAGCGCGAGGGAGTATAAGCAGTTTTGCGTGGCCACTGCGACGGGTTGACTTTCCCGATTTCTGTTCACAGAGAGTGGTCGTGCAAGAGAAAGCCCGAATCGCACGGGTATGCCGAAACGCTGGATGGCGCGAATCAAATCCAGCCCAGACCCGATGATGTGCTGCAGAAAAGATGAAAATCACGGTCATTTTGTGCACGTTTAATCGTTGCCAGCTCCTGGTGAATGCACTCGAAAGCGTGGCACGCTCCACACTTCCCGACTCGGTTGATTGGGAAGTGTTGGTGGTGGACAACAATTCAAGCGACCGCACATCTCAGGTAGTCAAGAGCTTTTCCCAGCGGTACCCTGGGCGCTTTCGGTATTTATTTGAACTGCGGGCAGGGAAATCGCGTGCCCTCAACGCCGGAATTCAAGAAGCTCGGGGCAATGTGCTGGCCTTTATCGATGATGACGTAGTGGTTGAGCCTACTTGGCTGCACAATCTGACAGTGAACTTGAATAACGGAGAGTGGGCTGGCGCCGGCGGCCGAATTCTTCCAGAGCGGACATTTTCACCTCCACGTTGGATTCCACTCAAGGATCGCTATGCCTTGGCCCCACTCGCCGTTTTCACCCTAGACCTAGAAAGCGGGCCTCTCCACGAGTCACCCTTCGGCGCCAACATGGCCTTTCAGAAGCGAGTATTCGAGCAATACGGTGGTTTTCGAACCGACCTGGGGCCCGAGCCCGGCCGCGGCACACCGCAAAAAAGCGAGGACAGCGAGTTTGGCCATCGGCTGCTGACTGCCGGGGAAAGGTTACGTTACGAGCCGTCAGCAGTTGTCTACCACTGTGTGCCCCCCAATCGGGTCCAAAAGAAGTATTTCTTGGCTTGGTGGTTTGACAAAGCTCGGGCTGACATCCGGGCATTTGGGATTCCCTCCGACGCAGAGTGGTTTGTCGCTGGAATCCCGCTGTATCTGTTTCGTAGACTTGTGGTGTGGACTGTCCGATGGCTGGTCGTGGTCGAGCCGTCGCGACGATTCTCCTGCAAGCTCAGAGTCTGGGTGGGGATGGGCCAGATCAAGGAATGTTACCGCTTGTCACGCGAGGCGAAGAGCAAAAACCGAAATGCGGTGGCTCATCGTGATGAAAAGACGTCGTAGTTTGCGGTCGGACAGGTTCGTCCCTTCATTACTTTCAACAGAATGGTATCCTCCAGTTGTCTCAATAATTCCCGCCGCCAACTCCACCTTTACGTCTTTTTGAGAGCGTCTCGCGGAACATCAGATTGTCGAGCCTGAGACGGCGCAATTGTGTGAAATGACGTTGATACTAACTGGGACTTTCGCTCCTTCACCATTTGAGGTGCGTAACGGCGCGCCGGACGCCGCCAGTCGATGCCCTCCAGCAGCATCGACAACTGCGCCGGCGTCAGCGAAACCGTTCCGTTCGCCGCTTGCGGCCAGGTGGATTTCCAGCGCTCCAGCCGTTTCGCGAACAGGCACAGCCCGTCGCCGTCCCACCACAGCAGCTTGATCAGATCGCCGCGTTTCCTGCGAAACACAAACACCTGCCCCGAAAACGGATTTTCCGCCAGCGCCGTCTGCACCATCCCGCTCAGCCCCACGAATCCTCGCCGCATGTCCGTCACGCTGGCCACGATCCAGATCCGCGTCCCCGCCGCCAACCCCATCATCCCAGCGACTGCTCCAGCACCGCACGCAATGCTTCCGCATCCACACGCCCGGTCACGCGAAGATGTCCCTTCGGAAGTTCCACGTAAATCGCACCCGCTGCTTCTGTGGTTCCATGCGCAGCTTGCCGACGGTCCGAGCGATGCGCTTTGCTTGCCCGCGTTCCGGTTACCTACACCGGCAGCAAGTTTGCCGTCTCGCCATTCTCGCCCAACAACCCCTGTCGATACTGACGTCGCCACGCAAACACCTGGTTGGCATTCACTCCGTGTGCCCGCGCCACCTTGGCCACCGACGCGCCTGGCTGCAACGTCTCCTCGACAATCCGCCGCTTCTCCGCCACCGACCGCCGCCTTCGCGGCTCTCTCTTAACGACTATCCGTTCCGTAGTGTCCACGGGCCCTCAAGTGGGCACTTCCCAATGTGCCCACTTGGGCCATCTTCGTTAACACAACATAATCTGTCTAGACGGCCTGCGGATGTCTGCGGATGACGCTTACAAAAAGCCGATTTACATCGGTGCAGTACATCTCGGCCTTTTGGCGCAATGCAATACTGGCGTAGGCGGTTGCAAAGTACATGGAAGATCACCGAAAATAACCGCGTACTCCTTCGAGTCTGGTAGCGCGAGGGAGTATAAGCAGTTTTGCTTGGCCACTGAGACGGGTTGACTTCCCCGATTTCTGTTCACAGGCGGTTCGGGTATTCGTTTTTCGATTTATTTGCGGAACCCTTCAAAGAGTTGCCATACGAGATGCAGATGTATCTTTGCCTGCCCTTCTTGTTTCTCTTGATGCGCCCCACAAAAGCAATTTGGCGAAGCCTGCTCCTCTGGGTATTTTCGATCGGTATTGCTGTCGTTGCACTAAGCCACAAGGAGATATCTGATCTATTTCTCTATGTTCCATGTTTCCTGCCCGGAGTAATTGCGTTTCAATTGATGAGGACAAAGCGCTTCCAACTGTCCGCCTTCCTGTGGCCGCTCGCTCTAGTCGTTTTGACGATCTTTTTCCTTGCCGTACCCGGATGGGGCTTTCACTGGGCGGCCTCCGTTCTGGCCCTCGCACCTGTCACCCTTCCTAGCGTTTAGCCGGCAGGAAGCTTCCCGCGACCAGCGCCGGCAGCTCTCTCACCGCCTTCTCAGATTGTTTCACGTCTCGCACTCAGTTCCTCGCCTGGGGGGCACCCTTCAGCCGCTTTCCTGGCACTAGGGTATCCCCTCTATTTTATGTGCCTTTGCCAGGCGAATCGACCCCCTCCACGCCTCATGTCAAAATATTGCCTCCGCCTGGCGAATGCCGCCCTGTTCAAGTCACTCCCACCATAATTGACAACTGCGCTCTCTTCCCGATCTACTAAGTCCAGATTTTTTCGTGCGACGCCCGCATATACCTCAAAATAGAGGTTTTGCCAGAACACTCCCCGTGCGGGGAATTCGATTTCATGCAGCGCCCGTACGCTATAGGTCCCTGCAATAATTGTTGACACTTACTGTTCGAGCGGTTACTTTCGCTCATCTGTGGATACCGGCGAAAGCTCACTTCTTCAAGAGACACCGGTCGGGCAGCTCAAAGAATCAAAGACTCCGCGTTTTTATCGACCCGAACTGGACACCCTGCGATTTTTCGCCTTTTTCGGCGTCTTTGTATTTCACGTTATTCCCAACGATCCGCAATTTTATCAGGCGCACCACGTTCTTCCTTTACGCGTGGTTCCGTTGGTTTGCGCTGTCGCAAGCGCAGGCGCTTACGGTGTTGATCTCTTCTTTGCCTTGAGCGCCTATCTGATCACTACCCTCCTGATCCGAGAAGAGGAACTCCGAGGAACCATTGATACCCGTGCGTTTTACGTTCGACGCATTCTGCGCATCTGGCCCTTATATTTTTTCTTCATTGCGGTAGCCGCTATCGTTCCGATCTTGGATCGAACTCAGCATCTGGGCTGGCCCTTCATTGCGGGCTATCTGTTGCTCTCGGGGAATTGGGTCTATGTCTTCCTCGGCCTGCCGCACTCCATCGCCAGTCCCCTGTGGAGCGTCTCCATTGAGGAGCAGTTCTATCTTCTATGGCCGCTTGCTCTCCGACGATTGTCGCGCCGCCAGTTGGTTTTCGCTGTAATTGGCTTGCTGGTGGTCGCGAATGTTGTCAGAGTGTTTCTTGTGTATTCGCATGTTCTCGGCGCAGCCATCGAATACAATACCTTGGCCCGCATCGACGCGATCGCGTTTGGCATCTTGGTGGCATATTTTCTGGGAAGCGAAGCACCATTCCTCTCTCTCTTTAGCCGTTCCGCGCTGGCTCTTGGCTCCCTCGTTCTATGGTGCCTCGTGGCTTCTTATACGAACTTGAACGCTCAAACCGAAGTGGCCCCTGTAATGGGAACCCTCCTTGGCCGGCCTCTGGTGGCGATGGGCGCAGCTGGGTTGCTTGTCGCAGTAATTGGTGCGCCGGCAGTGGGTGCACGCGCGCTGATTCACTCCTGGCTGACTTATCTTGGCAGGATTTCTTACGGACTTTACGTCTACCATGCGGCCGGATTATTGGTTGCATGGCATTTGTTTGGAGGGAACTCGGTGAAAGCATACGCTGCCTACGCGATTACTGGATTCGCCCTGACCGTGGTTTTCAGCGCTATTTCCTATCGCTGGCTCGAATCCCCGTTCCTCAAAATGAAAGAGCGCTTCGCTGTGGTGCGTTCCCGGCCCGTCTGAATGTCTTTGCCCAAGTGGTATCGTCTTCCTGCCTATGCTGGGAACACTTGCTAACGTTTGGTTAGCAGGAAGCTTCCCGCCACCAGCGCATCCACCCCGGAACAGTAGTAGCTCCGCAAAGCATCCCGCGGTTTGATCACCAGTGGCTCACCAAAAAGGTTGAAGGAGGTGTTGACCAACATCGGCGCTGGTCCTTTTTCACCCATGCGTTTCAATAATTTCCACAGTAGGGGGTTGTTTTCACGCGAAACCACCTGCAGCCTCGCCAGACCTTCTTTCGAGATGAAGCTTGAACCTGGCGAATCAAAAAGCTTGCGCGTTTTTTCTTTTGCCAACGCCATCGTGGTCATGAAACGCGTATTCGCCGAACATTCAAAGTATTCAGCGCAGTCTTCTTCCGGGATTGCAAGTGCGAACGGGCGAAACGATTCACGATGCTTCACAAAATCGTTCAGGTTTTCCTGCACATACTCGGCCCACGGCGACGCGAACAGGCTCCGATGACCCAGGGCGCGAGGACCGAATTCGGCGGCCCCCTGAAACCACGCAACAATTTTTCCCGCAGTGAGGAGTTGGACTGTTTCATCAATCTGCCGGTCCTCGGAATCGAACCATCGATAAGGTGCCTTGCAATTGTCCAGCACCTGCTTGATCTCCGCGTTGGAAAAGGCGGGGCCCCAGTAGAGGCTCTTCATGGGCGTAACGCGCGCGCAGCCAGGTGTTTGCTGCCGCGCGAGCCATGCGGCTCCCAACGCCGTGCCCTCATTCCCCGCTGCAGGCTGGACGAAAATCTCTTCGAAACCAGACTGTTTCTCTATTGCTGCCACAAGCAGGGGATTCAGAAATAGACCACCGGCAAGGCACAGATTCCTGGTTTCAGTCCGGCTGCGCAGCGACCCGAGCCATTCGGTCAGCACAATCTCGCAAGCCTTTTCAAAACTGCTTGCAATGTTTCTGGGCAACGGATTGTCGGGATCTTGTGTGACGGCCTCAGCTAGCCGCCCTGCCGGAATACCGAGCTGCCGATAAAACTCACCGCTGAAAGAAGGATTGCCGGCAAATCTGCGGTTGAAGAATTTTCTGTTCAGGTGGGGCGGGCCCATCGCTCCATGCCTTAGCATTTCGACAAAAAGTTTCTCGTAGACGGGTTCGCCGGAAAGGCTTAGCCATTGGGTTTTATGTTCCGAAGCGCTGGTCGAGAATCCCAGGAGGTACGTTACCTGGGTAAACAGCCAGGCGAGGGAATTCGGAAAGGGAATCGACGAGAGTTCTCGGATCCGCGTGCCCTCTCCGAGCCCAGCGAGCCCAGCGCGTCCATCGCCTTGGTTGTCGAGAGAAACGATCAGCGCCTTTTCGAAGGGCGATCCAAAATAACCGCTTGCAGCGTGGCACAAGTGGTGGTCAAAATGAATAACCCGGTCAGCGGATCCCCCAACCATCTCATACAGGATCCGCGAATTATTCAATTCGCGGCCCAATTCTCCAAGTGCTTTATTGAGGTAATAGGCGCTTGAAATCGGCGCTAGTGGTGCAAGCCGCGCGCGAAAAAGCGCTTTCCGAAGGAATGCGCGATTTGGCTCGCTCGCCACGGCAACCCGCTCGATGTCTTGCCAGCGGATTTTCGCGCGGTCCAGGCAGAAGCGGATCGCCGCCCGCGGGATGCCGCCGAACGACCGGGTGCGCCCCAGTTTTCCTTCCTCAATAGCAGCGACAATCACGCCCTGACCGTCGATCAGAGCTGCAGCCGGGTCGTGCCCCATCGCTGAAAGCCCAAGAATGTACACGCTATTTGTAACTCGACATAGTGGTGTGGACCTGTGCGCGGATAGTATAACCCGCGAAGTTCAATAATTCGCGAAACCAAAACTCGAGTTGCTTTGCCCGCCAAGATCTGGCGAGTGAAATCTGCACAATGATTCGCCTGTCACGGCCGACCGTTGATTTTCTGCCTCGTTCTTGCGGTGCTGGCGAATCCAAATCAGTCTTCAGCCACGAATCCAACAAAGACTTCGCGTCCCTCCAAGCGACACCCAATTCAACCCTCAGGCAGATTGGGCCAAACCAGAGTTTCAGACCACGGTGGATCATAGGGACCGTTCATCCTTTGCCCAATAATGCAACATGTTTATTATCAATAGTATGCAGGATCACAGGAACTCCAGCCGAAAAAGGGATGAAAACAAAGGTAACAAATTGCCACTATGTGGAATACTCGAAGGACAAGTCCAGGATCGCCGGACTGCACGCAGGCCCCGAAAATCTTGTAAGTAATTTATTTTAAATACGTTAGCAATATAATTGCTCGTTCGAAATGCAAACACAGCTGGCAGTTCAGTTGCATCCTCTCACTAGTAGCTCCGAGGAGTGTGACGGACAGCCATCTGTAGGGTTTCCGCCAACATCGATTCTAACCATGGACCAGGACCACGCCACCGTTCTCCACGAGCCCGTTGCGCCGGGCTTCATTTATGGCCTTGGCTCAACCATGCAGACTTTGAATGAGATGGCGCGCGAGATTGCCCTCACGGACATCCCCGTTTTGATCGTGGGGGAAAGCGGTACCGGCAAAGACGCCTACGCCAAGCTGATCCATAGACTTTCGCCAAAATCCGAGTCTCGTCTCAAAAAGATCAATTGTGCCTCCTTCGAGCCTGGCGAACTTTTTGGCAACTACCGTCAATCTGGGCAGCCCTTCGCCCTTGCCGATTCCTATGGCACTTTCTATCTGGACAACTTGCAGGAGCTGGAATCCGCGAGCCAGCGCGAGTTGCTTTCGCGCCTGCCTGACGGCGAGAATCTTGATGCCAATGAGCAGCCCTCGGTTCGCTTCATTTCTTCCACCCCTGGAACCCTCGAGTCGGAGGTCGAAGCAGGCAGCTTCCGCCGCGAACTGTATTTCCGCCTCAACGGTGTTTGCCTGCGCCTACCCCCGCTCCGGGAGCGAAAGGAAGACATACCGGCCCTCGTCGATTATTTGGTGAACAAACACTCAACCCTTCTCAACAAAGGGGCACCGCCCATCAGTGAGAAGGCGTTCCAGACCTTGTCGTCGTATCATTGGCCGGGCAACATTCGCGAGCTGGAAAACCTGGCGCGGAAACTTGTTGTGTTTGGTGATGTGCAAGTTGCGCTGAACGATCTGCAAATTGCAGTTTTCGCGTCCTTTGCACCGGCGGAATCTTCACAGGGCGGTTCGTTGAAGGTTGCGGCTCGCGCTGCTTCCAAGAAAGCGGAACGTGAACTGATCATGCAGGCGCTCGAACGTACCCGGTGGAACCGCAAGCGGGCCGCCCGTGAACTGCAAATCAGTTACAAATCCCTGCTTTACAAGATTAAACAGATCGGGGTCTCCAACGGGAAACGTGAGAGCTGAGGGAGGAATCATGAATGCTCGTCTTCGAATTGTTTCGCTGGCTGCTGTTTTGTTCTGCGGGCCGCTGGCTTACGCACAGAACCCGCCCGTTCAGAAGACCGACCCAACTCCAAAGCCGGCTGCCGTGACTCCGCTGGTCGTGGACGCCGATTACAAAATTGGTCCCCAGGACGTTCTCCGCATTGACGTCTGGAAAGAGCCGGACATTTCGCGCACGATTCCGGTCAGGCCGGACGGCAAGGTCTCGCTGCCTTTGCTCAATGACGTCCAGGCCGCCGGACTAACCGCTATGCAACTCGCGGGGTCGCTGCGCGAGAGCCTTTCCAAATATCTCACCAGTCCGCAAGTGACGGTGACGGTGACCGAAATAAACAGCCGCCGCGTTTACATTACCGGTGAAGTCACCCATCCCGGCGCTCTCCCGCTCTTGCCGAACATGACTATCCTGCAGGCGCTTTCCAGCGCGGGCGGCTTCACGCAGTTTGCAAAGGTCAAGAATATCTACGTACTTCGAACAGAGGACGGGAAACAAGTGAAGCATCCGTTCAATTACAAGGAGGTTGTTAAGGGAAACCTTGCCGAGCAGAATATTCTTCTTCAACCCGGCGATGTGATTGTTGTTCCCTAAGACTGTGACGTATCTATGACTGCGCGCAAATCTATACTGGCATATATGATCTTCCCTCTTGTTCTCCTCGCGGGAGTTAGCCCACTTCGCGCACAAGACGAACCGCAGGCTCCCGCTGAAAACAAACCGAAGCCCGCGGGGGCATCGTATCCCATTCCGATCATCGGCCCGGGAGATGCGCAGGACCAGAATGGCGGGCCTAATGATAACCTTCGGCCGGACAATACTCCGCTCACCGGTGAGCTGAACCCCACGCTGGGCTCGCCGGAAATCCTCCACAGCTATTGGGTGCCCGGCATCCAGTGGTCGGGAACTATCCAATCGAACGGTTACAACCAGGCGCAGAATTCCAGTTGGTTGATCAACAACTATTTCATGGGGAATCTGAGTGTATTGAAAGTCTGGAGGAAGTCTCAATTTGCCGTGAACTACTCCGCGGGGGGGTTCATTTCCTCGGACAGTTCGCAAGGTAATGGATACTCTCAGCAGCTTGCTCTCTCACAAACGTTTCAATGGAACCGCTGGTTAGTTCAGCTTAACGATCAGTTTTCCTACCTGCCTCAGACCTCGCTTGGATTCGGCGGCGGCACCGGCCTCGGGATTCCGGGGGTGGGCGGCTCTGTCGGCCCGGTTATTCCTGGTATTGGCAGCAACTATGTCCCCAACCAAAGCATTTATTCGGCTGTCGGACCTCGCTACAGCAATGCTGCTGTGGTGCAACTGACCTATACCACCTCGCCACGCGGATCTATAACCATGAGCGGATCCTATGGCCTCTTGGATTTTGTGGATTCGGGAAACGTCAACAATGACACCATCACTGGAACCATCGGCTACAACTACTTGCTCACCCCCAAGGATTCCATCGGCGCATTCTACCGTTTCTCTGCGTACCACTATTCCGGCCAACCTCAAGCGAACGGCGATCATTCTGTCAACTTTGCTTATAGCCGTAAACTGACCGGTTCTCTGGCCCTCCAACTCTACGTTGGACCCGATTTCACCACGTCGCGCATCCACACGAGTGGAAGCTCGCTGACTTACGGCGTAAATGTTGGCACGTCACTTATGTACGGGATGAAGAACGGCGGGTTGACTTTCTCATACAGCCACAGCGTTTCTGGCGGCAGCGGAGTGCTTACCGGTTCCACGGGCGACCAACTTAATTTCGGCGCCAATCACAAGCTCAACCGCATATGGACTGGTCAATTCAACTTGGGATTTGCCCACAACGCACCGCTGACCACGGGGACAGCGACAACTTTGCAGGGCTACAATACGTGGACAGTGGGCGGCGGTGTCAGCCGTCCAGCCGGCAGAAATGGGACTCTTGCGATTGCCTACAACGCGGATATCACCAATTACGGTCAGGCTGGTTGCGTGGGAACCGCCTGTAGTTCCAGCCAGACGTATCACTACGTCACCATCAATTTTCAGTGGCACACGCGTCCTTTGATTTTGCCCTGAGTTGTACGAACGAAGGGTGTGGATAAAATGGAAGCTCGAAAAGGAACGAGAGTCACCGGCTAATGTACAAAAGTTTTTATGGTCTGAAAGAAAACCCCTTCAACGTCAACCCCGATCCGCGCTTCCTCTTTCTTACGAAGCAGATCGAGGAAGCCCTGACAGGCTTGATGTACGGCATTCAGACCCGCAAGGGTTTTATCACTCTTACCGGCGAAGTCGGCACCGGCAAGACCACCTTGATTAATCGCTTGCTCGACTGGCTCCACCACCGCCGCGCGCGCACCGCTTTTCTCTTCAACTCCCGGATGAATTCCAGCCAGCTCTTCGATTTCATCCTGGCCGAATTTGATATTCCCTGCGAGTCGAAGTCCAAGAGCCAGCAGCTTCTCAAGCTCAATCACTGGCTGCTCGAACGCTACCGCGATGGAGAGACCGTCGTCCTGATCATCGACGAAGCCCAGAACCTGACGTATCCCGTGCTGGAAGAAATCCGGCTTCTCACAAACTTGGAGACCTCCACAGAGAAGCTCTTACAGATCGTCCTTTCCGGGCAACCCGAGCTTGAAGAGAAGCTCAAGCTCCCGCAGCTTCGCCAGCTCCGGCAGCGCATCATGCTTCGCTGCCGCACCACACCACTTTCCGAAGATCAGACCCGGGATTACATTGCGGAACGCCTCAGGATTGCTGGTGCTTCGGGCGAACCAATCTTCAGTCCAAAGACGATCGAAGCCATCCATGTCTATTCAATGGGGATTCCGCGCGTCATCAATCTCTTATGCGAACATTCCCTCGTGAACGGCTTTGTCGAACAGCAGCGGCCTATCCAGCCCAAAATCGTCGAAGAGGTGGCCCACGAGTTTCAACTCGACGAGGTCGAGCCCGTCGCTCCGAATGGTGCTCCCAAGATTGATTCCGATGTCTACAATTCCGAGGTTTTTCTGCAGAATCTCGGCGAGGCTCTTTCCCGCTTTAGAGTTGGTCCCGGCGCCGGCCGCGATCGGAAATAACTTTTTCATTCAAAACAGATCGAACTCTCGAAGACTGCCCGAACTCCGGCAGAGCCTGCGGATGAGTGGGCCTCCATTTTGGTGGGGATTCCCGATTTCGGCGAAAATTTGGAGCGGGCGGCAGGAATCGAACCTACGTCCGAAGCTTGGAAAGCTTCTGTTCTGCCACTGAACTACGCCCGCTCAACCGGTAGGCATCAAGAAGCATAGCCGAGGACGCACAAACCGCAGAAAACTCATCGCCCGTTTGTTGCAGAATAGCAACCCAGGTAGCTGCGGTTTTACTTGCTTTTCCGCTGGTAGGACATAGGCTCTATAATGAAACAGAAGACTCCCGGACCACGCCCGACTCGCCGCGTTCACGAGTTATGGCACTGGAAGAGCCTACTCACATCGTATCCCCCCAGCGAGGTTGAAGTGTTTGAGTGAGAAGCGGCGATTGAAGTTTGCTCAACATCGTGTGCAGGCACACGAGCCTGTGGCGATGCCAGAGCAACTGCCGAAGCTCGCGTTCAACAATGAGCCGGGCATAGCGTTCGTCCGTCTTTTGCTTGCGGACTTCACTGGCGCGAATCTTCGCGGCATCCCCGATCCATAATTCGTGACCGTGTTCCGTGAGCAATCGCTCAAACCGGTGAATGGGACCAGTCGCCTCGATGCCTACGCGCACCGGTCCTTGCAAATTCCGGTAGAAGGCGTGGGCTTCACCGCTCTGGTGATCCAAACGTCGCTCGAGGAGCAGCTCCCCGCTCTCATCGTTGGCCATGGCTATCTGCTGATAGCGTGTGTGAAAATCACATCCTATAATTGGCATCGCTCGGCTCCTTTCTTCCGAGCCCTGGTCGTTAGCGCAACCAAGTCTAAAAAACCGGAACCTAGGTCACACTCCTTGGGATATTGATTTGTGTGGAGTGGGAAAGCCTACTCGTACGATCGACCGAGAGTTTGTAGAAATTAGGACTCTAATTTCCGGTGCACCCCGCTGGTTAGAAGTTAAGAGTTGTAGGTGTAAAGTTGACAGTTCGAAGAGAAGGAACGGAAAATAACCTCAAACAACCCAAGCTACACGCGGAGAAGATCGCCCGCCACGGTCGGCCGTCCCTACAAAGAGGGCACGTGCGCGACCGACCCGAGCAGGACCCGGCAAGGCATCCCACGTGACGGCATTTGTATTTCAGGAAAACTGGATGGCAACTTGATTGAATTGCCGGGTAGCGGCCACGATTTTATAGCTGCGCTGGAAAGCCTCGCAGTAGTCGCACAGGGCGCGGTACTCGTGCAAGGCATCGTAGAACTCGTCGAAGATGATAATCGTGCCGCTCACGATAAATCGGTTCAGCGTGGTCAGACAGAACAGAGTGGAAGAGTAGAGGTCGCTGTCATTGTGAACGAGGATCGGGGAGGCCGGCTGATATCCGGCGAGAAAATCAGGTAGTGACTTCTGAAACAATCCGGGCACGAATGCAACCCGCGGGTCGCCGATTTCGGGCGGCTTTCCGCCCGTCGAAAAACAGCCCTTGGGGCGCCCCTTCTTCCAATCGACCGGCAGCCCGTGGAACGAATCAAAGCCAAAGAAGCGAGACTTTGGATGCTTCTGAATCCCGCACCATGATTTGAGGCTGTCGCCAGCCGCCACGCCGAATTCAAAGTAGTCAATTGGTGAGTTGTTGCCGAGGGAGTCGCTTATATGGGCATACATGTGTTCCCGGGTATCGAATATCGGACAGCAATCACTCGATTTAACGCACTTGACCCATCGCGCCGTCCAGTTGAGTCTGTCGAGGTTCACCGAATAGCGGAAGATGCTCGTCAATAAAGAGCGTTTGAAGGAGACGGCCCTGGATGGTAAGGATTCCATCTTTTTTTTAGCCTCGACAAAGTCAGCAAACCTTACAACTAGCGTATACTGCCAGCCCCACCGTCAACTGTAAAGTCTATGTACTAGAAATTTTCCTTTTGGTTTCGAAGATGGCGCATTAGTAGAGTTGTTTGGCCTGTCCGCGACACTGTGAAGCGATTTCATCGGGAGCATTCCCAACGGTCGGGCATCCTCACCTGTGAATGCCGAGATTGCTCGATCTGCCAGCCTCTCTCTGCAACTCTTTTCTCACCCGACCCCCGGTAAGGCCATCCCGATGCAGACTCGACGATCCTCTTGCCTTCTCTCTTGCTCAGTCCTTTGACGGCTCGGCGAAGGATAGCCTCTCCGTGGACTGGCATCTTCGACGAATAAGAGGGCGTGCAGGGGCTAATGATGTATTTCTGACAACCGCGGTAAAATGCAGGATTTGTCCCATTCGCGAGACGGGAAGCTTCTGTTCTGCCACTGAACTACGCCCGCCTAACCGGTCAGCATCAAGAAGAATAGCCGAGAACGTACGACCGCAAACAGCTCATCGCCCTTTTATTGCAGAAAAGCCACATTGTGAACCCACAGTTGGCCAGCCGGAAACCTTACCGAAAATCTTCCCAATGCCGGGTAGCGCATCCAAGTCTGCTAACTAGTTGCCTAAAGTGCGCAAAGGTTTGCATCATGTTGTTATTCAAAGCAAGTAAGTTTATTGCTTTCTTACCCCTTCAACGGCAGCCAAATTGCTCAGTTTTCCAGACATTAGCAAGTTACCTTCCTTATTCGGTCGAGATTGGGGGTAGATAATGAAGATCACGAAGTACCTGCCTGCGGCTTTATTTTTGTTCGCTCTCGTCTTGCCTGGCGCTGTCTGGGCGGATACATCCACCTACGACTTCTCCGGTACCTTATCTTCATCCTTCGGCGGCAGTAACGCGGTCTCTGGCCAGTTCGCGATCGATTTCTCCACTGCTTCGATTAGCGCGTTTGGTTTCACGACTCCTTTCGACACCGTCGATAGCACGAATTACACGCCATTCGTGTTCGACATCGCCGGCTTCCTCGGGCTGGATTTCCAGGGGCCCAATCCATCGTCCATCGAACTCGTACTTTGGTTCCAAACTCCGACACCTTTCACCACTGCTTCACTCCACTTAGGCGCCTTGCCGGGGATTGTTGCGATCGCTGTCCCACTGGAGGTATCGGGTGGATCCACAGCCAATTGTTTGGCCACTCTCCCTCCGGGACCTTGCTCAACCGTGACTGGGGCCAGCACTTTTGATTCTGGAACTGCCACCCTGGTTTCGACGCCGGAGCCTTCTTCGCTAGCCCTGTTGGCCATCAGACTACTTGTTCCACTGGCTGTGACGACACGGCGCAGGTTGCTGCCCCGCAGCCGTGCCATGTGCGAAGTATTGTAGACAAAATGCACACGTAAATTCGACTTCGTTAGAACCAGCTGTCCCACTCTGCTCGCAGGAACCACCCACGTGACGACTCCTGCTCTCTCTCTTACTGTTTGCGAATCGGGGGATCGGGTGACTGTTCCTTTTTGCGGGATCTGATCCTCCCTACACTCGTTTGTTTGAAGCGGGTCAGAGCCGAAGTACTGCGTTCAACTCCTTAAATCCCTGCCATCGGCCCAGTCTAAGGTCGCAGACTGTCGTAAGAGTCCCACCGCCGCTGTTTGGGCAATCTTGCACACCAGCCGGTCGGATTCAAGGGTTAGGGTGTTACAGAAGATTCACGGACCACGCCCGCTTCGCCACGTTCCCGCGCCATGTACTGGTCGTATATCCAGCGATACGTTTTTTCCATTCCTATCCGAAGCGGAGTGCTCGGCTCCCAACCGAGACACTTTTTGATTAGCGTATTGTCACTGTTCCTTCCGTTAACGCCCTTTGGCGCGCTCAAATCGTAATTTCGCTTCAGTTTGATTCCCGCGATCCCTTCGGTTATATCCACCGCTGATTGATCGTCACGGCTTCGCTCGACCCCAGGTTAATCGGTTCAAGAATATCGGAGTCCATGATTTTCTGAATGCCATCTGTGCAGTCATCAATGAACATGAAACTCCGCGTCTGGTTGCCGCTTCCCCAGATTTCAATCTCATGTTTTCCTGAGATCTTCGCTTCGATTACCTTTCGGCAGATTGCCGCCGGCGCTTTTTCACGTCCTCCAAACCACGTGCCCCACGGCCCGTAAACATTGTGAAAGCGCGCCACCCGCGTGTACAGCTTGAAATCCTCACGGAAATGCCGGCACATCCGCTCGGGAAACAGTTTCTCCCAGCCGTAACCGTCTTCCGCGAGCGCCGGATACGCATCCTCTTCTTTCAGCGAGGGAGCCTCGAAAGCCTTTTGCTTATCTCCGTTGTAAACACACGCGGACGAAGCATAGAAAAAACGTTTTGTCCCGTGCTTCAGTGCCGCCTGCAGCATGTGCGTATTGATCAAAACGGATAGCATGCAAAGGGCTTTGTTGGCTTCGATAAAACCCATGCCACCCATGTTCGCAGCCAGATTGTAAATTTCACCGGCGCCTTCAGCGGCCCGTTCGCAGTTTTCCTTGAGGTTCATGTCAAGCGCGAGGTTTTCAACGTTGTCAAAACGCTGATACCACTGATCGAAGGGTTTGATATCGACTCCACGCAGATCGCTATACCCCTGCTTGCGCAGAACCGATAGAAACGCGCCACCAATGAATCCGCCTGCACCCGCCACCAGAATTTTGGAATTCTTGCTCAACGAAGGCGTCCCCCGCAATTCGATTTGGCCTACTGCATCATCTCATCATACATCCATCGGCAGGGAGTTCTCTCCATGCCTGGGGGGAGAATACTTGCCTCCTGCTAATTGAGATCCCGCCGAGTTTACTTTCCAACAACCGGGTAGCGCCCGCGTAGCGAATTCCAACGGATAATCACCACATCCAGAAACATTTGCACGCTGTCCCGCAACATATTCACTTTGGTCGCCGGGGAGTGCGCCCAGCGAACTGCGACCTCGGCTGTCCTCAGGCCGTGGTGCCGCGCAAGATAAAGAAGTTCCGGATCAAAGCCGAATCGTTCGATGGTCTGCTGCTCGAAAATGATTTTGCAATTCTCGCGCCGGAACGCTTTAAATCCGCACTGCGTATCCACGAAAGGCAAGCGCAGGATCACTCGCACGATCCGGTTGAAGATGATCCCCGCAAGCTCCCGAAACTTGGATTCGTGCACTTCGATCAGCTTCCGATTTACCGCCCGTGAGCCGATCGCCACGTCATACTCGTCCATTTTCGCCAGCAACTTGTCCGCTTCCTCTATAGGCGCCGAAAGATCCGCATCGGTAAACAGAACGATCTCACCGCGCGATTCCATGGACCCGTGGCGAACGCTATACCCTTTGCCCCGATTCTGCCCGTTCGAAACGACCCGAAGATCCCGAATTTTCCCGCGGGACGATTCCGCCACGCGCGCGGTACCATCCGTCGAACCATCGTCCACCACAATCACTTCCGTCTCTCTGCCAGACGCGTTGATGTAGCTGGCGATTCGTTCCAGAGTCGCCGGCAGGCGCTTCTCCTCATTAAACGACGGAATCACAATGGATAATTTCGGTGAGCCTGGCTTCATCCGTTTTCCGCGATGCTAGGTCATTCCCCAATTATTTCACTTCCGGCGGCTCGTTCGTGTGCCCCAAATTCGCGCAAGTATACCCGACTTGACGGCAGATCGCGTCTTTTGTTGTGGAATTCCTGGCAAGTTTTGCCGGGTCAGCTATGCGGTATCCCAACGCCCGGCGACAGAAAATCTCAGACTCCGTCCGCGCTCTCTCCCACGCTGAAGTACGTGCAATCCGGGTGGTGAAACGCCAACGCGCTCACGCTCGCTTCAGGGTCCATCATGAATCCTTCGGTCAACTGTACGCCAATCTCTTCCGGCCGCAGAATCTTCCAGATTCCCGCTTGATCTTCCAGGTCCGGGCACGCCGGATAGCCAAAGCTATATCTCTTCCCGCGATAGCGTGAGGTAAATCGCTGCGGCATCGTCATCTCCGGCGGGTCCGGGAAGCCCCAATCCTCGCGGATTCTCCGGTGCAGCCATTCCGCGCAAGCCTCCGCGCTTTCAATCGCCAGCGCCTGCAATCCGTGCGACTTGAAGTAGTAACCGTCGTGCTTCGCCTTCTCCGCCCGTTCGCGGATTCCCTCGCCGGCCGTCACCACAAACACCGCCGCGTGGTCTCGTTTCCCTTCTTTTGGATCCAGCACGTAATCGCTCAGGCAAAGCTGGTCGCCGGTCTTCTGCCGCTTGAACTTCCAGGTCTGCAGCGGTTCTTTCCCGCCGGGCGTAAAAAGATGCAGTGCCTCACTTTCCGTTTCCACCTCAAAGAATTGCCAGACCGCGCGAACCTTCATGAATCCTGCCGCTTCGTTTTTCACTTCCTCCATCTCGTTATACAGTTCCACCGCTTTCGCTTCGCGCGCCGCGAGGTGCTTTTCGAAATCTCCCCGGTAGCCCATGTGCCGCCCGTACAGCATGAACGGGTTGATGTAGTTCCACAGATCGCGCAGGTCTGGCACCAGCCGCACCTTGCGTTCCAGCGTTGCCACCTCGGGAATTGGCAAATCCCTCCGCACTTTCGGAGAACGCTTGACCGGCGGCTTCTCCACGATCTTCACTGTGG
>WNFR01000241.1_pt1 | contig 94205 bp, 92 predicted proteins | sample 5400221 | NCBI WGS metagenome assembly WNFR01 (sample SAMN13153357, study PRJNA577476) | soil metagenome | isolation source: 40 cm soil under Madrone tree | place: USA:California | collected 2016-06-14
CTATGGCCAATTCGATCGCTCGCCGCCAGCCCGCCATCACCTTCATCCTCTCGTGCAGAATCAAGCGAGAGGCTACAAGCAAGGTCAGGAAAAATGAATCCCATGCATATGATTGGTTTCATGGAATCGATGAACTAGGTCTATCGCCCGATATCGGTATTGATAAATCGTCAATTGGGGAACTGGCCCGTGTTGATTGAGCTTTTTCGGTCCATATGGTCGGACGCGCGCCACCTCCAGATCATCGCGCTCACAAGTCTTTTGGCAATCAATTTCGCCGTGATCGATTTTGGCGCACGTATGGTGGCGAGCTCAATCGCCCTGATGGCCTGTCTGCTCACTCAGGTTGTTTGGACCCGACTGGCGAAAGTCCCGCTCGATCTGCGTTCGCCCCTGATCACCGGACTGTCGCTCAGCCTTTTATTGCGCGCCGAGGAGCCGTGGATGCACGGCGTCGCCGGTGTGATCGCCATTTCGTCGAAATTTCTGCTGCGGATCGATGGTAAGCACATTTTCAACCCTGCCGGTCTCGCCATCGTCGTTCTGCTGTTATCTTCGTCCGGAGTCTGGATCTCGCCTGGCCAATGGGGCGCGAGCATTTGGTTCGCAGCGCTGCTCAGCTTTTTCGCCATCATGGTGCTGCACGCGGCCCGCCGGACCGACATTGCCATGTATTTTTTCCTGAGCCACGCCGCGCTTCTCTTCGCCCGCGCCGATTGGCTCGGCGATCCGTGGGCGATTCCGCTGCATCAATTGCAGAGCGGCGCGCTTCTGATCTTCACCTTCTTCATGATCTCCGATCCGCGCACCAGCCCTGATTCCCCGCTCGGACGCTTTCTGTTCGCCTTCGCGGTAGCTGCGGTCGCTCACTATCTGGCGTTCTTCGTTCAGCTACGGCCGGCGCTTTATTTCGCACTGATCGCCTTGTCACCCGCCACCCGTCTTATCGACAGTGTTCTTCCAGCACCGCGGTTCGCGTGGACCGCCCCCGCTTTCAAAGGAGCATCCCGATGATTGGCAAAGTTTCGGCGCGGCTAAAGGTTGGCGTGGCCCTGGTCGCAACCCTTTCGCAGCTCACGGCGGGCCCCGCTGCTGCCTTTTGTGGATTTTATGTCGCAAAGGCGGATTCCAAATTGTTCAACAAATCATCGAAGGTGGTTCTGACCCGCGATGGGAACCAGACCGTCATCACGATGGCGACCGACTATGAGGGCGACCCCAACGAGTTCGCAGTGGTCATCCCAGTGCCGACGTTCATCGAACGCAGACAGATTGGCGTCGTCGACACCAAGACCATCGCTCATCTCGACGCCTATACGGCGCCGCGGCTAGTCGAATATAGCGACCCGGATCCGTGTCGTCCAAGTCCTGAATATCGGGTGTCGGCCATGCTCGCCGCCATGCCGGCTCGGGCCTCGGCGGTTGCGGCGCTCCGTCAAGGTGTAACGGTTGAAGCGAGTTATGACGTCGCCGAATACGACGTCTCGATCCTTTCGGCGGAAGAGAGCAATGGCCTCGTCGATTGGCTCACCGACAATGGTTACAGAATTCCAAACGGCGCCGCCGCGGTGCTCGGCAGCTACATCAAGCAGAACATGCGCTTCTTTGTTGCCAAAGTGAACCTTGAACGCATGAAACTGGCGGGCAACCACTATCTACGGCCGCTCCAAGTCCGTTACGAGACGACGAAATTCATGGTCCCGCTGCGCCTGGGCACCGTTAATGCCAATGGACCTCAGGACCTGATCATCTACGCGCTGACGCGGAAGGGTCGGGTCGAGGCCGCCAATTATCGCACCGTCAAGCTGCCGACCGGCATGGACGTGCCACTTTACGTCAAAGCGGAGTTCGGAAAATTCTACAAGGCAATGTTCGATCGCGCCGTCGTGCGTGAGAACATGCGTGCGGTGTTTGTCGAATATGCCTGGGACATGGGCTGGTGCGACCCATGTGCCAGCGAGCCTTTGTCGAACAAGGAGTTGGTCGAGCTTGGCGCCCGCTGGATCGGGGACGATAGCGCCGCGCCGTTTCGGCGAGGTGGAACGCCCGTCTTCGCGACGCGTCTGCATGTGCGCTACGACGCCAAATCGTTTCCGGAAGACATCGCGTTCCAGGAGACATATGACCGTGAGAATTTCCAGGGTCGCTACGTGTTGCGCCACCCGTGGCAGGGCAACGCGAGCTGTCCGGCGGCCCAGGCCTATCGCGGCGAATTGCCGATGAGATTCGCTAAGCAGGCCGCCAATCTGGTGGAGTTGACAGGTTGGGTGCGCAATGAGGTCGAGGCGGAGATGGAGAATGCCGGACAGCCTTTGAAACGGTAATCGACGTGACGTATCGTCCGGAATGTCGCTGAGCGAATGCGCCACGCCCCCGCCCGGAGGAAAGCCTATTCGGTTGCCAATGCGCTGGCCGATGCCGAGATCGCATCCGAAATTTATTCGACCGCCGGCGACTTCGACCTGCTGGTGAAGTTCTATGTCGAGCACGGCACCGACATCGGCCATTTTGTCAACGAGAAGGTCCAGACCATTCCGGGCATTCTGGCAGACCATTCCGGGCATTCTGGACACCAGGACAATCATCACGTTCAAGGCGTTTTAGGGCGCCTTGCGGTCATCGAGCCACTTCTGCGGAGCGCGCCTCTCAACCCCTTTCACGACGGCCCCAAGAGCGGGGGGCCGGATGTCACGTAGGCCGAAGCGGGGCCCGCTTCGCCCTCGGATCGCGTTCGCACGCTGCGTGGTAGCAAAACGACGTGAAGGCCACATCCAGAAGTTGGCCGCCGCAGCTCAACTCACTCCGCCCTGATGTTCGCCGCCTTGATGATTGGCCACCACTTCTCAATCTCGGCCTTGTGAAACCCTCCAAGCGCCTCTGGCGTCTGCTGGTCGCGCGGCGGAATGTCGAGCCCGAGGTCCCCCAAGCGACTGCGAACCGCCGGGTCCGCCATCGAATCCACGGCTGCAGCATTGAGCTTGGCGATGACCTCCTTCGGAGTACCCTTGGGTACCCAAAGCGCGTTCCAGATGGACATGTAAAATCCCGGCAGGCCAGCCTCATCCACTGTCGGAATGTTGGGCGCCGAGTCCAGGCGCGTCTTGGCGGTGACAGCATAAGCCCTGATCTTACCGGCCCGCACATTCGTGAGGGCATTGACCGCCTGATCGAACAATAAGTCGATTTGGCCGCCTATCAGATCCTGTTGAGCCAAGTTGACGCCGCGATAGGGCACGAACTGGAAGCGCGTGCCTGTTTCCTTCTGGAAGAAGACGCCGGCGACATGCGATACGCTGCCCGTGCCGGCGATTCCGGCCGATGCCTTGTCCGGGTTCGCTTTCAACCAAGCAACCAGACCCTTCAGATCATTCGCCGGTATAGCATTCTTCGAAATGACCAATTGAGGATTGCTTGCGAGCAGCGCAACCGGCTCAAAGTCCTTCAGCAGATCGTACTGAAGTGCGTAGGTGGCTCCGACCAGCACATGGGAGCTGAAGTTACCGAGGCTGATCGTGTAGCCGTCGGCTGCCGCACGTGCGGCGCGGCCGGCGCCGAGACTGCCGGCCGCGCCGCTGACATTTTCAATGATGATGGCTTGACCAAGCGACACTCGCATTCGCTCGGCCATAATACGCCCGACCATATCCACTGGCGCGCCCGCAGGAAACGGGACCACCATCGTAATCGGACGCGAGGGATAAATCTGCGCCGCCGCGCTCTCGAGGCCTCCTAAGCCGATGGCCATTGTGGCGCTGAATAGCAAAATCCGCATATCACTCCTCCTCGCCAGTGGGTCTTCTCGGAAGCAATGAATTGAAATTGAACCGATAACAGGACATGGTATAAAAGGAACCCCGAAAAGTGCTCTAGCCACTTCGCAGAAATTTATGGCTCGCGCTCCTATGGAATGGGAACGTCGCATCGGGCGCCGACTCAGGTTGCGCGATCTCCACATCCTTTCCACCGTCGTGCAGTGGGGCAGCATGGCCAAGGCCGCTGAACATCTCGCTGTGTCTCAACCCGCCATCTCGGATGCCATCGCCAATTTGGAGGCTGCCCTTGCAGTGCGTCTACTCGACCGCAGCCCGTATGGTGTGAAGCCGACGGTCTACGCCGACGCTCTGCTCAAACGCGGGGACGTAGTATTCGACGAGCTGAGGCAGGGAATAAGAGACATCGAGTTTCTGACGAATCCTGCGGCGGGGGAAATACGCGTCGGATGTCCCGAGTCGCTCGCGTTCTTGTCGTCGGCAATCATTGACCGATTATCGCGGCGCTATCCTGAGGTGGTCGTGCACGTCTTGACGGCGCAACCAGCTACGCTGGAATTTCGCGAACTACGAGAGCGCAAGGTCGATCTCTTGCTTGGAAGGATATCGACGCCTCTGAAGGATGACGACGTTGATGTAGAAGTGCTGTTCGAGGACCATCTCTTCGTGGTTGCCGGAGCGCGGAACCGGTGGACGCGTCGCCAAAAGATCGAGCTTGCTGAATTGATGAATGAACGCTGGATCCTCCTGCCCGCAAACAACATTCTCAGTTCACTGATTGCGCAAGCCTTTCAAGCGCGGGGGTTGGCAGCACCCCGGGAAAATGTGACGGCGGACATCCACGTGCGGATTCATCTGCTCACGACCGGACGCTTTCTTACGATCCTCCCCGATTCTCTGCTCCAGTTCGTTGCCAAGCGCTGGTCGCTCAAGACATTGCCAATCGATTTAGGGACTAAAGCGCCATCCCTTGGTATCGTCACTCTCAGGAATCGGACCCTCAGCCCAGTGGTGCAGCTCTTCATCGAATCCGCCCGCGAGGTGGCGAAATCGATTGCCGCGAAATCACGAGCTCGTAGGGCTTGATCAACTGAATCCGCGATCCCGCCACGGATCAATGGCAAAAACCCATGTTCGGCTCAGGGTCATTTCCGGTGGTGTCGGCGATATCGGGGCTATGGCCGCACTTCATTTACTTACAATAATACCTCCGCGCCGGTGTTAGGTCGCCGCCAAGCATTTTGGCAAAACGAACTCATTCGTGAAATCCTATCAAAATCAAAGCTTAGCCGCGGAGCCGATGTGCCGGTCGGCGGCAGCCACCGTCCGCTATTTCACTTCCGTGGGACATTTTGTGGAAACGAACTCTTTCATGAAAACATAGCAAAATCAGAGGCTCAGCCCTCGGCCCGGCCCGCGTTTCAGAGCATTTTTCGATGCGGCTGACCTTTAAGACCCCGCGGTCGTTCGCGCCAGATCACGAATAAGCCGGAGCCTGCCACGACCGCGGCGCCCGCATAGACGTATCGGCTGGGAATTTCATCGAACAGCATGTAGCCGAAGAAGAACGCCCACAGCAGCGCCACATAGTCGAACGGCGCCACCACGGACGCCGGCGCGTAGCGGTAGCTCTCGGTCAGGAAAATGTGCGACAGGCCTCCGATCACGCCGATCGCGATGAGCGCCGTCAATTCGGTCGCGCTGGGGGCGTGCCAGGCAAACGGCAGCGACGCGAGACCCGCAACGGTGCAGATCAGCGAGAAATAGAACACGATCGAGGCTGTGGTCTCACTGTTGGTGAGCCGCCGCGTCTGGATGGTGGCGCTGGCGTTGGTGAATGCGGCGGTCACGGCGCAGGCGGCGCCGATCGTGCTGGCGGTCGAGCCCGCGGCAACAAGCGCTCCGGCATCGAGATAGGGCCACAGCATCACCAGCACGCCGCCAAATCCGACCGCCACGGCGGACCAGCGATAGGCCCGCACCGGCTCCTTGAGAACGAGCGCTGCGAGAGCGACGGTAATAAAGGGGGCCGCAAAAGAGATCGCGGTGGCGTCCACCAGCGGCAGGCGCGCGAGAGCCGCGAAGTTGAGGAACATGCTGACGACGGCGATGAGGCCGCGCGTGACGTGGCCGAGCGGTCGTCCGGTTCGAAGGGCCGCACCGAGTTCGCCGCGCCACGCATAGATGACCATCACCGGAATAATGGCGAAAGCACTGCGGAAGAATACCACTTGCCCGAGCGGGATAGTCTCCCCGACGTGGCGAACCAATGCGGACATCACCGCAAACAGCAGCACCGAGACGAGCTTGCTCGAAATGGCGCGGCGGAGATTCATGGGACGCAGTGCTGCCTTGGGCAAGGGCGGAAAACTGGCGCTGCCGCGCGTTGCGAGAGCGACCCGCTCCGTATTGGCATGGGGCGTGGCACGATGGAAGGAGGCCGCCATCGCCGATCCGCAACGCTGCCGAGACATAAATGCACTGCCGGGAATCAAGGCTTCACAAATCGCCGAACCGGACGCTAGAACATCGCGCTCGGGAAGTTGGAGGGGACAATGATTGCAAGACACGCTTTGACGCTGATGATAGCGGCCGGCCTTTTTTTCGGAGCGGCCTGTCATGGCGCGACCGCCAAGGAGGTCGGCAAGACTGGCGCAAATCGGGCCTATCAGGTTTATCTGCTCAAGGGGCTGGCCGACATATTCTCGACCGGACTGGATTTCCTGCAGGCGAAGTTGCAAGCACGCGGGATCGTGGGCGAGGTGGACAGCCACGCCCAGGCCGAGGAGCTTGCCCAGTCGGCCATCGCAAAATGGCGCGGCGGCGCGCGCGGGCCGATCATCATTATCGGCCATTCGCTCGGTGCGGACGCGGCGATCACCATGGCTCAGCTTCTCGGCGCAGCAGGAGTTCCGGTTACCCTCCTGGTCACCTTTTCGCCGGTGGATTCCGCACCGGTCTCGTCCAATGTGGCAAGAGCGGTCAACTACTTCCAGTCGGGCAGCACCTGGCATGGACAGATCACCAGGGGAGCCGGGTTTCATGGCGCGCTGGAAAATGTCGATCTCGCTCAGACGCCGGGAATCACGCACTGGAATATCGAAAAAGCGGAGCCGCTGCATGCCGCCACCATCGCCAAGGTGCTCATGCTCATCCCGACGCACACGCGGGCGGCCGCAACAGCGCCACCAGCCGGCGCGCCGGCGACTTATCGGTAAAGCCTCTCCGGTGCATGCTGCGGGGACCGCATCTCGTCGCATCGGCCGGTTGGTCCGCTTGCTACGGCGGCGCGGCCTGGATACATCGTGCTTCGATTGAGTCGCTGTCGAAGGATTCGCCCTACGCCTATGGAACGGGCACCATGAGTCGCAACACCACTCGCAGGTCTGTCGATTCCGGCGGGGTTGCCAAAAGCGCCGCATCGTCCGTCGCGCCGCGGCTGCCCTTGGGTGAGCCGCCCGTCCGGCCGACCTTTGCGCGCGAACGGGCCGCCATCAGGCGCGGGGTGTTTCCGGTTGCAGGCTGTGACGAGGCCGGGCGCGGTCCGCTGGCCGGTCCCGTGGTGGCCGCGGCAGTGATTCTTGATCCCAACCGTATTCCACGCGGTCTTAACGATTCCAAGAAACTCACCGCGGTCGAGCGCGAGAAGCTTTATGAGCGCATTTTCGCGACCTCCGAGGTGGGCGTCGCCTTTGGCTCGCGGGCCCGCATCGACCGCGACAATATCCGGCGCGCCTCGCTGTGGGCGCTCGCGCGCGCCGTCGCGGCGCTGGCGGTGCGGCCGCGGCTTGTGTTCGTCGACGGGATCGATCGCATTGACGTCGGCTGCGACTGCGAGGCCGTGGTCTGCGGCGATGCGCTGGTGCTGTCGATCTCGGCGGCGTCGATCGTCGCCAAGGTGGTGCGCGACCGCCTGATGATGCAGGTCGGGGCCGCCCATCCGGGTTACGGCTTCGAGCGGCATATGGGATACGCAGTGCCGGAGCATTGCCGTTCCACAGGCTCAGAGCGTAGCCCGGATGGAGCCACCGGGTCCGGCCGGAGCCGGCCAGAGGCCGGACCCGGTGGGCCGGCCCGATGATCAACGCAGCGAAATCCGGGAATGGCTGTCCCCGCATTGCGCTTCGCTCCATGCGGGCTACACTCGCGGCACTCTTTGAAGATGCGGGCGAGACGCCCGCGCTCTTAAGGCGGCGATGCTCTACACCTCCCTCATTGTCGAATTGCTGCGCTCGCAGCCTCGGTTGGCGTTCTGGGCGGCGACGCTCGCCCAGGGGGCGCTGTGGTGGCTGGTGCCGTCGCTCTTCTATTGGTCGCCGCCGGGCGAACTTCCGCTGGTGCTCGCGATCGGCCACGAATTTGAGCTCGGCAGCTCGTTTGGTCCACCGCTCGCTTTCTGGATGGCGGAAATCGCTTTCCGTATCGCCGGCGCCCCGGGCGTGTACTTGCTCGCCCAAGGGTGCATCGTGATCGCGTACTACGGCGTGTTCACGCTGGCGCGCGCCATCGTCGGGGTGCACCATGCCATGTTCGCCGTGCTGCTGATGGCCGGCATTTTCGCTTTTACGGCGCCGACGCCCGATTTCGGCCCGGCCGTCTTAGCGATCCCGTTCACGGTCTTCGCCCTTGTCAACCTATGGCGCGCGGTCGCAGAGCGTCAGCGCGCGGCGTGGTTCCTGCTGGCGCTGCAACTCGGGATGTTGCTGCTGACCACATATGCGGGCCTCATTCTGGTCTTCGCGATCTTCATCTTCCTGGCAGCGACGCGGCGCGGACGGCGGGCGCTGCGGTCCGCCGAGCCGTGGCTTGCCAGCATCGTGATCGTGGCCGTGCTGTTTCCCCACCTGATCTGGCTCGATCTTTCGAGCGACAGGTTCCCGCTCGCGCTCAATCTGCCGACGCGCGGTTCCTATCTGAGCAATTTATTCGGCTTTGTGGAGCTCATGGTTCTGAGCCACGCAGGCCTTATTGTTCTTGTGGCGCTCGCCAGCAAATGGCGTTTCGGCGCCGGGCAGAAGGTGCCGGTATTCGTGCGCAGCTTCACGGATCCGTTCGGGCGGCGCTTCGTCTACTTCTTCGCTGTCGCTCCGGCGCTCGCCGCGGCGCTTCTCGCCGGCCTGTCCGGTGAGCGGCCGACGCCCGGAAACCTGGCGCCCTATCTGGTGCTGTCGGGCCTTGCGGTCGTGGTGTGGGCGGGGAATTCGATCAGCTGGCATCGGCCGCGTGTCCTTGCCACGGCATGGTCGCTGCTGCTGGCAGCGCCGCCGCTCGGAGCAGCCGCGGCGATCGTCGCACTGCCGTGGCTCGGCGTGTCCGGCACCAGCGTCGACCGGCCTGCCGGCGCGATGGGCCGCTTCTTTGCAGAGAACTTCGAGCGCCGCACCGGGGCTCCGTTCTCCATCGTGGCCGGAGAACCGCGCACCGCCGCACTGGTTGCGCTCGGCGCGCCGACGCGGCCAAGCCTCTATCTCGATGCCACACCTGAGCGCACGCCGTGGATCACCGCAGATGACGTGCGCCGCAAGGGCGCGGTCGTGGTGTGGCCCAATGAAGACACCCGACCGCAAGTGCCCGCCGAGATCGCGGCGCGCTTTCCGGGGCTCATAGCGGACGTGCCGCGCGCCTTCGAGCGTGGGGTGCAGGGACGTTTGCCGCTGTTGCGGATCGGCTGGGGAGTGATTCGCCCGCAGGCGGACGCGACGAAGGAGCCGCCCGATGCGGCGCAAAACAAATAAGAGCCCGGCATATCAGCCGGGCTCTATTCTCTTTCAGCGCTGTCCGTGCTCAGAACTTCCAGCTCAAGCCGCCTCGGACGACATCGACCGTCTCCTTGACGGTATCGAAATCGCTGAACGTCGTCTTACCGAAGTCGTAGTGGAGATATTCGGCCCGCAGGAGCACATGGTCCACAAGCTTGTATTCAAGCCCTACGCCCGCCACCCAGCCGAACTGATTGGCGGCGACCGAGGCGCCAGTCACGTCGGTCAGAGTTGTATGACCCCAGCCGGCGCCTGCGGTCCCGTAGGCGAGCAGGTTCGGGAAAAAGACGTAGCCAAGTCGGGCACGTGCCGAGGCCAGCTCATTGGTCTTTTCCTCGAGGCCCAGGACCGTCTTCTTGATGTCGGCACCGTCGAAGTCTACCTCCAGACCTGTCACGACCGGTCCGTATTGCCAATTATAGCCGGCGTGGCCGCCGATGAGACCGCCCGAAGTCGTCGCGTTAAGCACTGGGTTAAAATCGAACGTCGTGTGGCCCCAGCCGCCACCGCCGTTAATGCCGATATAGAACCCGGCCCAATCGGACAGATAGGCGGGCATCACTCCCGGCGGCGGCGCCTTCACCGCCAGATCCGCTGCGGCCGCGGAGCCAGCGCCTGCCGCGATCGAAGCAAGCAGCCCGATACCGTACCAAAACTTCATTCCCATGAACCCTCCTGATTTGATGCTTCACGCCTCAACAGCGTGGGCGGTGCCTAGCATCGTCATCCCGGATCGTCTGTATTCATTGATGTTTATTTGTTCGAATTCCGACAGTGAGTTGCCTCTTTACAACGCTTTCGCCTAAGAAGGCTGCAATATAGTACCGTAAACGCAATAGAACCTTGAATTCTTTAATGCCCGAGTTGCAAAGGGCTTTTTGCGGTGCACAAAAAAAGAGCCCGGCCGCCTCGGCCGGGCTCTTTAGATTCGAACGTTGCGTGCGTCAGAACTTGTAGCTCAGAGCAGCGCGGGCAACATCGACCGTGATCCTTTCGTTGAAATTGTTAAGGAAGCCCACCGCTGCCGCTTGGTCAAAGTGGCTGGTCCTGCCGAAGTCGTAGTGCAGCCATTCGCCCCGCAGGAGCCAGCTATTACTACCGGGCCAAAACTTCCATTCAAGTCCCACTCCTGCGACCCAGCCGAACTCGTTGGCGAAGGTCGTTACGGAGTCGACGGCGGTGATCCCGTCAAACCTAAAGGTATCGGTCGTGTTTACGCGGAAATGGCCCCAGCCAATGCCGGCGGTGCCGTAGAGGAGCCAGTTGGGCAATATCAGATAGCCAAGCCGTCCGCGGGCGGAGGCCAGCTCCTCGATCTTGGCCTCGTGCGTGAACGTGTCGAATGGGAAAAATGCCGGGAAGACGAATGTGTTCGTCTCCTTGATGTCCGCGCCGCTGAAGTCAATTTCCAGACCGCCGACGACCGGTCCCCATTGCCAGTTGTGGCCGAACTGGAAGCCGAAAACGCCACCCTTTGGGCTCACGTCGGGTGGTACGAAGAAAGTTGATGGGATGCCGTTAACGCTAAAGAATTCTTGCGGTTCGATGGACGTATGGCCCCAGCCGCCGCCGCCGTGGATGCCGACATAGAACCCGGTCCACTCGGGAACGGCGCAACAGGTGGCCGGCGCTGCGACCGGTGGCGGCCTCACGGGTATGTCCGCCGCGACTGCTGATCCCGCGCCCGCTGCGACCGAAGCGAGCAATGCTATACCGAACAGAAAATCACGTCGCATGAAGTCCTCCTTATTGATACCTCACGCCTCTTCCGGCGTTGAAACGGTCACTAGCACCAGAATTTTTGGTCGTCTCTTTATATTCGAGATAATTTGTCGAATTCAAATGCTGAGTTGCATTTACGCAACGTTTTAGCGGAACTTTCCGTTAGCTGCTGTGGATATCTTGAAAGCTTAATTAAGTTTCAGTCCGCCGGCTAAACAAATTAAAACGAGCTGTGCGCATGATTTGAGGCAGCGAGACAATGTTTTTGTGTCAATTGTTTTATTATGTTTGATACCGTACATAAAATATCGCGAATCCACTGGGCGTATGTTGTTGCGGCGAATCGAATCGCCGCTCCGAAGCGAGCGGCGCTTTGTTATTGCGTGTCGCTAGAATCTGCCTCCTCCTTGCTGAAACTGTGGAAAGTGCGCGCCCGGAGCATTTTCCAAGTTGTTGACCTGCCAGTGTCATTGCCCGGCTTGACCGGGCAATCCAGTATCCCCCGGTCGGTGGTTACTAGATCGCCCGGTCAAGCCGGGCGATGACATCACAAAGGCAGGAGGTAACTGCGCTCGCCAATCTTCGTGCTGGTCCGGCGAAAGCGAGCCATTATCTTCTTTCTGCGAAATTTGTTTCCTTGTGTCTGATATCCAACATAGAGAAATGGCGTTTCTACGATTTCATATTCGATGGTTTGTGTTTGCGGCTCGATCGCAACAGGAGCAAAGCTCCCGATTCGTCACCGCCGGGCTTGTCCCGGCGATCTCGATTAGGAGGGCACAGTGCGCAGGTTATCGGGATGGCCGGGACAAGCCCGGCCATGACCAAGTGGGGGCCGCCACGAGTTTTGTCCCTGTTACGCCAGCGCCGCCCGGATCGCTTGGAAGTCGCGCCACGCGAACCGCTTTTCGAGCGGCGTGCGCAGCAGATAGGCCGGGTGGAAGGTCGCGATGGCGCGAATTTCCCGCGTGCCGGTATGATAGACGCGCCAGCGGCCGCGCGACCGGCGGATGCCCTCGGTCAGGCCGAGCAGCGCGGCGGCCGAAGGGCCGCCGAGGCACACCAGGATGTCGGGATCGGCAAGTTCGATCTGGCGCTTGATGAAGGGCAGGCAGATCTGGCTTTCCTGCGGCGTCGGCGTGCGGTTGCCGGGTGGACGCCACGGGATGATGTTGGCGATGTAGGCGGTGGTGCGATCGAGCCCGATTGCCGCCATCATGCTGTCGAGCAACTGGCCCGAGCGCCCGACGAACGGCAGCCCCGCGATATCCTCTTCGCGGCCGGGGGCTTCGCCGACGAACATCACCCTGGCATGCGGATTGCCGTCGGCGAACACGAGCCGCTTCGCCGTGAGGCGCAGCGCGCAGCCCTCGAACCGCTCAAGCAGGTCGCGCAGCGCGTCGAGGCTCGTCGCGGAGGCGGCAGCACGGCGGGCCGCCATAATGGCCGCATCCGGCGCCGGCGGTGCACCCTCACCCGTCCCTCCCCCGCCTGTGGGGGAGGGTGGGGAGGGGGTGCGCGAGCGCGCATTTGGCGTGACGTCGGCGGCACCGCTGAGCGGCGCGTGTGTTCGCGGCGGCGCCTCACGCGACAAAGACGGCTCGCCGGCCGGCACTTGCGGAGAGCGCCGCGGGGGCGCCTCGGCGGTAAACCGGTTGACCGGAGCTTCGTCCAACACCGCATCAACCCCCGCCTCTACATAGAAGGCAAGGAGCGCGCGTAGGTCAGAGAGGCGACCGATGCTCATGGGCAGAGCGTTAGCATATTTCCTGCATGGCATTTCATCTTGATTGCGGCAGGCGGGCAAACGTGGAAAAACGGCGCCTCGACGAACCGGAGCACGACGGAGATTGGTGATGGAGATGCCCGCCCGGGAGTCGATGGAGTTCGACGTGGTGGTGGTCGGCGCCGGTCCCTCGGGCCTTGCGGCCGCAATCCGGCTGAAGCAGCTCGCGACCGACATTTCCGTCGTGGTCGTGGAAAAGGGCTCCGAGGTCGGCGCCCACATCATGTCCGGCGCCGTGATCGATCCCTCCGCCCTCGATCTCTTGCTGCCCGATTGGCGGAGTGAAGATACGCCCATCAAGACGGCGGTCGCCGACGATCGTTTCTATATGTTGAGCGCCGGCGGAGCGCTGCGCCTTCCCAATGCGCTGATGCCGCCCCTGATGAACAATCACGGCAATTTCATCGTCTCGCTCGGCAATGTGTGCCGCTGGCTCGCCACCAAGGCGGAAAGCTTGGGGGTCGAGATCTATCCGGGCTTTGCCGCCGCCGAGGTGCTGTTTGGCGCACGCGGCGAGGTGGTGGGAGTAGCGACCGGCGACATGGGCATAAGCCGCAGCGGGGAGCCAAAGGACCAGTTCACCCGCGGCATGGAATTGCGTGCCAAATATACGCTGTTTGCGGAAGGCGCCCGCGGCCACCTGACCAAGGCGCTGATCGCGCGCTTCGGGCTCGATCGGGACCGCGAACCGCCAAAATTCGGCATCGGCCTCAAAGAGCTGTGGCAGGTCGCGCCGGATCGCCACCGGGCGGGCTTGGTGCAGCACACTTTGGGTTGGCCGCTTGACAACCGCACAGGCGGCGGCTCGTTTCTCTATCACTATGACGACGGCCTGGTCTCGGTCGGCTTCGTGGTGCACCTGAACTACGAGAACCCGTATCTGTCGCCGTTTGAGGAATTCCAGCGTTTCAAAACGCATCCGCTCGTGCGCGACACCTTCACGGGCGGCAGACGCATCGGGTACGGCGGGAGGGCGATCGCCGAGGGCGGCTGGCAGTCGGTGCCTAGGCTGGTATTTCCGGGCGGCGCGCTGATCGGCGACGGGGCCGGCTTTCTCAACCTGCCGCGCATCAAGGGCACCCACAATGCCATGCGGTCGGGCATGTTGGCCGCCGAACATGCGGCGGCAGCGGTCGCGGACGGCCGCACCCATGACGAACTCACCGCTTATGAGGCCGCCTGGCGCGGCTCGGCGCTTGGCGCCGACCTGTGGAAAGTCCGCAACGCCAAGCCGCTGTGGTCGAAGCTCGGCACGGTGCTGGGAGTGGGCTGCGCGGGCGCCGATATGTGGGCCAACAGCCTGGGATTTTCATTGTTTGGCACGCTTGCGCACGGCAAGCCCGACCACGCGTGCCTTAAGACCGCGGCACAATGTCGCCCGATTTCTTATCCGAGACCCGACGGCAAGCTCACCTTCGACCTGCTTTCGTCGGTCTTCCTATCCAATACAAATCATGAGGAAGATCAGCCGGTTCACCTGCAGGTGGCGGATCCGGCGTTGCAGACATCGTCCGAGCACGACATCTATGCTGGCCCGTCCTCGCGCTACTGTCCCGCCGGGGTTTATGAATGGGTGGAGCAGGACGGAACTCTAACCTACGTCATCAACGCGCAAAATTGCGTCCACTGCAAGACCTGCGACATCAAGGATCCCAATCAAAATATCAACTGGGTCGCGCCCGAGGGTGGTGGCGGTCCCAACTACCAGAACATGTGATGGTGTGCTACAAACCATAATGCTGCCGTCAATCAGCGGCAAACGAAGCGGCGGCATGCTATACTGTTTCGATTAAGTTTCCCCACCCACCCTTCCCGCTTGTGGGGAGGCAGGTGAGGGTGTCGGCGCGCGGTTTGACCAACCACATCCAGTACCCCACCTGAATACTGGATGGCGCGGGTCAATCCCCGGATCAAGTCCGGTGAGGGCAATGACACGGCAGGGTTAATCTGATCGAAATTTGCCCAACGACCTTGCGGCGCGTTCGTGAAAGTGTTCATTCTCGCCCGTCGAGCGTAGGTGGCGCGAGGCCGGAAGGGTTGGCGGGACCGCCGGCACCGAATCTTACCCGTTGGAGAGCAGCGACCCGTGAAAATATTTCATCAATCCTTCACCGCGATCGCAGCCGCGGCCCTTTGGGCAGTTCCGCAAGCCATTGCGGCGCAAGCCCCGAACTCGCACGATGTGAGCCGCTTGTCGCCTGCCGGCAGCTATCTTGCGGCGCGCCAGGCGAATCTGGACCGCGACCCCGACGCGGCGGCGACCTACTATCGGGCTGCGCTCAAGTCCGACCAACGCAATCCGGAATTGCTGGAGCTGACGTTCTATTCGCTGCTGGCCTATGGCGAGATCAATGAAGCGGTGCGGCTTGCCGAGCGGCTTGTGCTGCTCGATCGCAACAACCGCAATGCCCATCTCGTTCTCGGCGTGCGCTCGCTCAAGCAGAAGCAATGGAAGGACGCCCGCGCGCATTTCAGTCAGGCCATGCACGGGCCCGTCAACGATCTCACCGGCACGCTGTTGTCGGCCTGGAGCGCGTTCGGCGCCAACGACGTCAAGGGAGCGGTCGACGCCGTCGACAAGCTCACTGGCCCGGAATGGTACGGCATATTCAAAGATATGCATGCTGGCCTGATCTTCGATCTGGCGAACAACAAGAAGGAAGCCGGCAAGCGGCTGGAGCATGCCTACAAGCTTGATGGCACCGCGCTGCGGATCATGCAGTCCCACGCGAGCTTCGTGTCGCGAAACGGCGCGCGCGACGAGGCAGTGAAGATCTATGAGGACTATGACAAGCAGCTGCCGCGCTACCCGCTGACCGTCGAGGCGCTGGCGCTCCTCAAGAGGGACATTCCGCTCCCCCGCCTTGTCGAGACGGCGCAAGCGGGCGCCGCTGAAGCGCTCTATGGTTTAGGTGCGGCGCTCGGCCGTCGCGAGGAGGAGATGAGTCTCGCCAACCGCGGGCTCGCCTATCTCCAGCTTGCGCTCTATCTTGAGCCCGGCCACGCGCTGGCGCAGCTGTCGCTTGCCGATCTCTACGAGGCGATGAAAAAGCCCGAGCTGGCGATCAAGATCTACGAGCGCGTGCCCGCCTCCTCGCCCCTCAAGCGCAACGCCGAAATCCAGCTCGCGCTCGACCTCGACGCCCTGGAGCGTACCGAGGAAGCCAAGAAGCACCTCGAGAAACTGATTGCCAGCAGGCCGGACGATATGGAGGCGATCATTGCGCTCGCCAACATCCAGCGCGAACGCAAGCAATACGAAGGCTGCGCCGAAAGCTACGGAAAAGCCATTGACCTCGTGGCGCAGCCGGCCAAGACCAACTGGACGACCTACTATTTCCGCGGCATCTGCTTCGAGCGCTCCAAGCAGTGGGCGAAGGCGGAGTTCGACTTCAAGAAGGCGCTCGAGCTGTTCCCCGACCAGCCCCACGTGCTCAATTATCTCGGTTATTCCTGGATCGACCAGGGCGTCCATCTCGACGAGGGCATGAGCATGATCAAGCGCTCGGTCGAGCAGCGACCCGATGACGGCTACATCGTCGATTCGCTCGGCTGGGCCTACTACCGGCTTGGCAATTACGAAGAGGCCGTGAAGAATCTCGAGCGGGCGGTCGAACTCAAGCCGGTCGACCCGACCATCAACGATCACCTCGGCGACGTCTACTGGAAGGTCGATCGCATGCTGGAGGCAAAATTCCAGTGGTCCCACGCGCGCGATCTCAAGCCCGAAGAGGACGAACTGGTGAAAATCGAGCAAAAGCTCAAGGTCGGCCTCCAGGAAGAGAAGTCGAACTCCGCCGACGCCGACAAGCAGAAGAAGCGCGTCGGAGGCGGCGGCTGACACAGCCGCCAAATAGTCGCACTGGGGTCATAGTAAGGTGGGCAAAGCGAAGCGTGCCCACCGCGGTGGGAGCTTGGTGGGCACGGCGCGCCATCCTTCGAGAAGTCCTCAGGAGCGCGCCTTTGCCCACGCTACCATTACAGCCGTGCCTAAATCCGAATCCACGCTCGCTCCCGCCAAAATCAACCTGACGCTGCGTATCTTCGGTCGCCGCGCCGACGGCTTTCACGAACTCGAAAGTCTTGTGGCGTTCGCGCCCTTTGGCGACCGTCTCACATTATGGCCAGACGGGTCACTCGATCTCAAAGTGTCGGGCCCGATGGCGGCGGGGGCCGGGCCGCTGGACGACAACCTTGTGCTGCGCGCTGCCCGCGCCCTCGCCGAGCGGATCGAGGGCCTCAGGCTGGGCCGTTTTGTGCTTTTCAAGCAGCTGCCGTCCGGCGCCGGGCTCGGTGGCGGCTCGGCCGACGCAGCGGCGGCGCTGCGGCTGATCGCCAAGGCCAACGGCCTCGGCCTCGACGACCGGCGCATTCACGAGGCGGCGTGCGCCACCGGCGCGGATATCCCGGTCTGCCTCGATTCACGGCCGCGCGTTATGCGCGGCATCGGTGAACGACTCTCGGCCCCCCTGGTCCTGCCGAAGCTCGGCATCCTTATCGTCCATCCGGGCCTGGCGCTGCCGACCGGGCCGGTTTTCAAGGCGCTAGGTCTTGCTCCCGGCCAGCAATATGCAAAGGCGCCCTCTCCCTCTGGCGAAGCGGCCAACCGCGATGCCCTGCTCGCCTGGCTCGCGTCCGAGCGCAACGATCTCGAGAAAGCCGCCATCTCGATCGTTCCCCAGATCGCCGATGTGCTCGGCGCCATCGCAGGGCTTGCGGGGTGCCGGCTTGCCCGCATGTCAGGCTCGGGTTCGGCGTGCTTCGGCCTGTTCGACAGCGCCCGGGCGGCTGCGGCTGCCGCCAGGCGTCTCGCGGCCGCGCGTCCGTCATGGTGGGTGCGTGCTGGCCTGCTGGGGAGTTGACGCGACGGCAGGCTACCGCGCGGACTTCGAACCGATTTCGATCGCTTTGAATCAGACCCCTAGGCATCGGCGCTGATCATGTCGATGCATCCGCCTTTGCCTCAAGACCGCATTCTCATCTCAGCCGTGCCGGCGAGGTGCCGAAACGCCGAACGTATTTTGACCACCCGTTCGCCCCGGGGCGACGGATGGCCGGCCGTCCCCGTAACGGCTCGGCAGATGATGCGAACGACGGCCGATGTCGGTGGGCCACGATGTCCCGGCACTCCACAGCCATTTTGGCAAAACGAAGTACCCCTTTTTACGCAAGCGAAATCAGTGCCTTGCAGAGGGGTTTCCGCGCCACGCCAACCGGCATGACTCACATGTCGTCCCGTGACAAGCGCGGCCAGGACGCGGCAGCGCTCTCCTTCAATTCGTCCGATCGATGGAAAACTCCACCGCATCCTCCAGCGCCAGCTTCATCGGCGCTGCGGGAAATAGCGCCAGCGCGTCCTTCGCAATGGCGCCGTAGTGGCGAGCGCGCGACACGGTGTCCTCGATGGCGCGGTGCTTCACCATCAGCGCAATGGCCTGTTCGAGATCGTCCTCGGCCATCTCGCCGCGCTCGAGCGTTCGCTGCCAGAAGGTGCGCTCGCAGTCGGAGCCGCGGCGGAACGCCAGCACCACCGGCAGCGTGATCTTGCCCTGGCGGAAATCGTCGCCGACGTTCTTGCCGAGCCGGGCGGCTTTGCCGCCATAGTCGAGCGCGTCGTCGACCAGCTGGAAGGCCACTCCAAGGTTCATTCCGAACGACTGGCAGGCGGCCTGCTCGGCCTTGGCCCGGCCGGCGATCACGGGGCCGACCTCGCAGGCGGCGGCGAACAGCTCCGCCGTCTTGGCGCGGATGACGGCGAGATACTCATCCTCGGTGGTGGCGGTATTCTTGGCGGCGGCGAGTTGCATGACTTCGCCCTCGGCGATCACGGCGGCGGCCGAGGAGAGGATCTCCAGCGCGCGCAGGGACCCGACCTCGACCATCATCTTGAAGGCCTGGCCAAGCAGAAAGTCGCCCACCAGCACGCTCGCCTCGTTGCCCCACAGCATGCGCGCCGCCAGCTTGCCGCGCCGCATGTCGCTTTCGTCGACCACATCGTCGTGCAGAAGCGTCGCCGTATGCATGAACTCGACCGCTGCAGCGAGTTTGACGTGGCCGTCGCCCGGATAGCCAGACAGCACCGCCATGGCGAGGGTCAGCATCGGACGCAGACGCTTGCCGCCCGAGTTGATAAGATGATTGGCAACTTCCGGTATCATGGTGACGTCGGAACCGGTGCGAGACAGGATGGTGGCGTTCACCCGTTCCATGTCGCCGGAGACCAGATCCATGAGGCGATCGATCGAGGCGGGTCGGTGACTTTCAAACGGGACGATGACGGCCAACAGAACGCCTCCTATGAAATGCCTGGTCGGCGCGCACGATAAATCCGGCTAAGGCGCCCGAATTTTGTCAATATGCCTGTAATGATCATCCCATAAGCTCATGCGGCGCTGCGACAGCTCCTCCAATGTATGGCCATCGACGTAACGGGCAATTCTAGCAGATCGTTGGCTCGATACCCATCCATCGGCCCGCTCCCGGCCCTCCCCTGCAAGCGGGGAGAGGTAAGGGCCGCGGCCACATGCGATAGCCCTGCGCATGCGGGGAGGGCGTTCATGATCGCCCGGCTTGCCATTGCCTTCAGTCTCGTGCTCGATACCGTTACACGGGGCCTGTGAGAGATTGATCGGCTCGCCTATCTCTGTCCTGTCGGTCCCGTCCTCTCCCTCGTTCCCTCAGGCGGGGAGGGAAGGGCCCGCGAGCACGCGCGGATCGATGCGGCGGAGGAGCTTGCCGTGAAGGAAATTTTGCGCACGAACGATGCCGTTCTGGTGTCTGCCGTCGAGGCGCTGCTCGATGGCGCGTATATTCCCTACCTGGTCCTGGACCAGAACATGAGCGTCCTTGAGGGGTCGATCGGCATCCTGCCGCGCCGCGTTCTTGTCGAGGATCAGTGCCTGAAATCAGCCCGCCGCCTTCTCGAAGACGCGGGTCTTGCTCGCGAGCTACGCCCCGATGTCGGCTAACCGACAGCCGGACGCAATCCGCCCGGATCTGACTGACGATGCGGTTCTCGGCGGCCGCCTGCGGCTCTGGCAGCCACGCCGCGGCCATCGCTTCGGGCATGATGCCATCCTGCTCGCAGCCGCCACGCCGGCCCGCGACCGCGCCGTCGATCTCGGTGCGGGCGTCGGCGCCGCCGGCCTGGCGCTGGCGGCCCGTGTGCCGGGCCTCCGAGTCACGCTCGTAGACATCAGTGCCAACCTTGCGGCGCTCGCAGCCCTCAATGCCGCGCGCAACCAACTCGCCGGCCGGGTCGATGCAGTTGCACTCGATGTCGCCGCGTCGGCGGCAGACTACGCGGTTGCTGGGCTGCCTCCCGCAAGTTGCGATGCCGTGCTGATGAACCCACCGTTTAATGATCCGACCCGCCACCAGCCTTCGCCCGACCGGCAGCGGCGCGCCGCCCATGCTCTGGCACCGGCATTGCTCGTGACGTGGATTGATGCGGCGGCACGGTTGCTGCGGCCGGGCGGCGTGCTGACGGTGATCTTTCGCGCCGACGGGCTGGTTGATCTCATCGGCGCCCTTGCGGGCCGTTTCGGCGCGATTACGGTCCTGCCCGTCCACGGCAAGCCCGGCACGCGCGCTACTCGGATCATCGCCGGCGCCGTGAAGGGCAGCAGCGCACCGCCTGCGATCCTGCCCGGCCTCGTGCTCGCGGCGGAGGACGGCACGTCGACCGACGCCGCGGAGGCGGTGCTGCGCCACGGCGCCGAACTCACATTGTTTACCTCTCCCGATTAGGGAGATGTAATGGGGCAGATGGCACAAACTCTTGGATACCGTCATGACAGCTCATCAAAGATGGATGCCTGAAGGACCCATGGCCGAACATATCCGCCAACTGACGGCCCGTGCGGCAGTGGCGATGCGTCCGTATCTGCCCAAACGCTTACGCAGCGACCTGCCGGTGGTCCCGGTCGTGCGGCTCACCGGCGTGATCGGCTTTTCGACGCCGCTGCGGCCCGGCCTCTCTATCGCCGGGATCGCGCGGACGCTGGAGCGGGCCTTCGGGGTCCGTAACGCGAGAGCAGTGGCGCTTGCGATCAACTCGCCGGGCGGATCGGCCGTGCAGTCACACCTCATCTTTCAGCGCATCCGTGCGCTCGCCGAGGAAAAGAAGCTGCCGGTCATCGCTTTCGTCGAGGATGTGGCCGCCTCGGGCGGCTACATGATCGCGTGCGCGGCCGATGAGATCGTGTGCGACCCGGCTTCGATCGTGGGATCGATCGGCGTGATCGGCGCGACCTTCGGGTTTCCGGAAGCGATCAAGAAGCTCGGCATCGAACGGCGCGTCTACACGGCGGGCGAGCACAAATCGACGCTGGACCCGTTCCTCGCCGAGAATGAGGACGACGTGGCGCGCCTCAAGGCGATCCAGCAGGACATCCACAGCCTGTTCATCGGGCTTGTCCGCGAGCGCCGCGGCGAGCGGCTCACGGGCCCGGAAAATACGGTGTTTTCCGGGGAATATTGGGTTGCCAAGACCGCGAAGGATCTCGGGTTGGTTGATCAGCTCGGCGACGTGCGTTCGTTCCTGCGTCAGCGCTTCGGCGAGGACGTCGTGACGCCGCCGGTCCCGGCGGAGCGTTCGCTGTTCGGGCGACGGACGCCTGGCGTGGCCGGTATTGCGACGGAGGGACTCCTCGGCATCGAGCGACACGGGTTCGTCGACGACCTCATATCGGCCCTTGAAGCTCGCGCCATCTGGGCCCGATTTGGCTTGTGAGCCGTGGGATGCTTTCTCCATTGACTGTGATCCACCAAGGTTGTCATTCCGGGGCGCGCTCTTGTGCGAACCCGGAATCCATAACCCCGATGCTTTCCGTATCATTCCCACCTGTGGCTATGGATTCCGGGCTCGCGGGCAAGAGCCCGCGCCCCGGAATGACCGGTCAGGGAATGTGAATGAGCTCGCCGTCGTCAACACCCTGCAACGGACCACCATATGCTGCCGCTCCCGCCTGTCATCGCCTGGACGCTCGCCGCAATCGGGGCCGTGGCCGTTTCCAAGGTCCTGGCCCGGGAGTGGCGGCGCGTGAATGCAGAACTCGACGCGAAGGAGCGGGCAAGCCAGACGGTCGCGCGCGACGAATTGCCGACGTTGCGGCGCGATCCGCACAGCGGCGTGTACCGGCCGCAATGAGCGCTACTCCGCCTGCACTTTAACGCCGATCTCCTTCACGACCTTGCGCCAGCGCGCCGTTTCGGCTGCGATCAGCGCGACCAGATCCTCAGGCGAGCCGCCGGTTGCCGACACGCCGTTGTCGGCAAGCTTGGCGCGGGTCTCCGGGTTGCGCACGGCGGTATTGAGCGCTGCATTGAGCTTGGCGATGACGGCCGGCGGCGTCCGGGCGGGCGCCAGCGCCCCGGACCAGTTGTCGGCGACCACATCGGCAAAACCCAGCTCCGCGAACGTTGGCACGTCGGGCAGCACGTCGCTGCGGTTCTGCGCAGCGACCGCCAACACCTTCGCCTTGCCGCTCTTGAGCTGCGGCATCAGCACCGGCACTTCGGCGCTCATGGCGTTCACCTGACCGCCGATAAAATCCGAAATCGCCTGGCCGGCGCCCCGATAGGGCACGTATTGCAGCTTGATGCCGGCTGCGTGCTGCAGCAATTCGATCGTCAGATGCGAAATCGCGCCGACGCCCGTGATGGCGACTCGCTACGTAATCAGCCCCGATGGCGCCGTTGGCGCCGGGCTTGTTCTCGACCACGATGTTCTGGCCGAGCGTGCCCTTGGCTTTATCGGCGATCAATCGCGCCACGAAATCCGTGGTGCCGCCGGCCGCAAATGCCACGATCATGCGGATCGGCCGGTTCGGATAGTCCTGGCCGCGATCTTGGGCGGCGGCGGGCGACACCCATACCGCCAGGCTGGCGATGACCACAGCGATGAAACTTGATGGCCGCACGGAACGGAACTCCTCGTTGGCGCCTATCAGGCTGTCCCAGGAGAGACAACCACCCCGAGGCGAGCGTGTCGAGCCGGGTCGGCGCTTGACCCCCCGCGCGCAAGCCACCTATAGGTTGCGCGCCAAAACCGCCGAGACAGAGGTCCCGATCGAGCCCCATGGCCGAACTGCCGTCCCATATGCGTCCCGAGCGCTCGTTCCAGGGCCTCATCCTCGCCCTGCAGCGCTATTGGGCAGACTACGGCTGCGTCATCCTGCAGCCCTACGACATGGAGGTCGGGGCCGGCACGTTCCATCCGGCCACCACGCTGCGGGCGCTCGGGCCGAACCCGTGGAACGCCGCCTATGTGCAGCCGTCGCGCCGACCCAAGGACGGCCGCTACGGCGAGAACCCCAACCGGCTGCAGCACTATTACCAGTTCCAGGCCATCCTCAAGCCGTCGCCGCCTGACCTGCAGGACCTTTATCTCGACTCGCTTGCCGCCATCGGCATCGACAAGTCGCTTCACGACATCCGCTTTGTGGAGGACGACTGGGAGAGCCCGACGCTGGGCGCCTGGGGACTCGGCTGGGAATGCTGGTGCGACGGCATGGAGGTGTCGCAGTTCACCTATTTCCAGCAGGTCGCAGGCTTCGAATGCGCGCCGGTATCCGGCGAATTGACGTATGGCCTGGAGCGGCTCGCCTGCTACCTGCAGGGCGTCGACAGCATTATGGATTTGAACTTCAACGGCCGCACCGACAATCAGAAAGTCATGTATCGCGACGTGTTCTTGCAGGCCGAGCAGGAATATTCCCGCCACAATTTCGAATTCGCCGACACCGACATGCTGTTCGAGCAATTCCGCATGGCGGAGGCGGCGTGCCGCAAATATCTCGACGCTGGCTGGGACGCCGAGCGCGCCCATCACCTGATGGCGTTGCCGGCCTATGACCAGTGCATCAAGGCGAGCCACGTGTTCAACCTGCTCGATGCCCGCGGCGTCATCTCGGTGACCGAGCGGCAGAGCTACATCCTGCGAGTGCGCGATCTCGCGCGGGCGTGCGGCGAAGCCTGGCTCAAGACCGCCGCCGGCAGCGCGTGAACCGGCGGCCGGTGTTTCAGCCGGGAACGAGCAATCGATCAAGTGCAGAACCTGACAAAAGCGAATCCGACCACAAGGGGACCGACCATGAGTGACAAGGCCGTGATCGCCGCAACCGCGCCAATCGGCATCGCTGTGGAAGCCGGCAAGGACTACTGGTGGTGCGCCTGCGGCAAGTCGAAGAACCAGCCATTCTGCGACGGCTCGCACAAGGGCTCCTCGTTCTCGCCGGTGCAGTGGATGGCGCCTGAGAGCAAGCAGGTGTGGTTCTGCGCCTGCAAACAGACCGCGACACAGCCGCTCTGCAGCGGCGCGCACAAGGGGCTGCGGGCGTGAGCCTTCACCCTCCCCTGCAGGGGGAGGGTCGGACCGCCGAAGGCGGTCCGGGGTGGGGTGACGGCGACGCAGCATATGCTGAAGCGCTGTCACCCCCTCCCGGCCCGCTGGCGCGGGCCGACCTCCCCCCTCCAGGGGGAGGTGGTACCTCCGGCACTGTTGCACTATGCGACGAGTTAGCGAACGATGACCGACGGCAATTCGACGATTAGCGCGTTCCGCCGCCGCACCGCCAAGCGATTGCGCGAAACGACGACCGGCGCGGAAGATCTGCTGTGGCGCCGCCTCCGCCGTTTCCCAATATCGGGTACCCATTTTCGCCGTCAGGTGCCGATCGGACCTTACGTTGCAGACTTCGCTTGCATGGCCGCAAGACTGATCATTGAAGTGGACGGCTCGCAGCACGGACGCGACGACCGTCGCAAAAAAGATGAAGGACGGACCCGCTGGCTTGAAGCCGAAGGCTATCGTGTGCTGCGGTTTTGGAATGACGATCTCACTACGAACATGGACGGCGTGTTGGAAGCGATATATGCGGCCATTTACGGGTCGTCATCCGCCGAACCCGTGCATTTGAAACACCGACGTCGAAAACTCGACACTGGCGTTAACCCGAAGGTGACCCCACCCCGGCGCGCTTCGCGCACCGACCCTCCCCCTGCAGGGGAGGCTAAAGGAAAGCCTCACCCCTAATGCCCGATCTCCTGCTCGAACTCTTTTCCGAAGAAATCCCCGCCCGCATGCAGGCGCGGGCGGCGGAGGATTTGCGCAAAATGGTGACGGACCGGCTCCTCGATGTCGGGCTCGTCTTTGAGGGCGCGACCGCGTTTGCGACGCCGCGGCGGCTGGCATTGGCCGTGCAGGGCATTCCGGCGCGCCAGCCCGATCTCAAGGAGGAAAAGAAGGGCCCGCGAGTCGGCGCGCCCGAGGCGGCCGTGCAGGGCTTTCTCAAGAGCGCGGGGCTTGCCTCGATCGCCGAAGCGACGATCCAGAAGGATCCCAAGAAGGGCGACTTCTACGTGGCCCTGATCGAGAAGCCGGGACGCGCCGCGATCGACGTGCTCGCCGAAATCCTGCCTGTCGTGATCCGGACCTTTCCGTGGCCGAAATCGATGCGCTGGGGCGAGCGTTCGGCGCGCTCCGGTGCGCTCGCCTGGGTGCGGCCGCTGCATTCGATCATCGCGACCTTCGGGCCGGAAACCGAGACCCCCGACATCGTGCCGTTCACGGTGGACGGCATCGCGGCCGGCAACGCCACGCGCGGGCATCGATTCCTGGCGCCGCGCGTGATTCACGCCCGGCATTTCGGCGACTATGCCGCAAAGCTCGAACGCGCCAAGGTGGTGCTCGATCCGGCGCGGCGCCGGGACATTATTCTCACTGACGCCAAGCACCTCGCCTTTGCTCAAGGGTTCGAGCTGGTCGAGGACCAGGCGCTGCTCGACGAGGTCGCGGGCCTGGTGGAATGGCCCGTGGTGCTCATGGGCTCCTTCGATGCGGACTTCCTGCGCCTGCCGCCGGAGGTGATCCGCACCACCATCAGGGTCAACCAGAAGTGCTTCGTGGTGCGGACCTCCCACCCTCCCCTGAAGGGGGAGGGTCGGACTGCCGAAGGCAGTCCGGGGTGGGGTGACAGCCCCGCCGCAAAGGCTCCGCCGCCACCCCCACCCGGACCGCTGACGCGGTCCGACCTCCCCCCTCCAGGGGGAGGTGAAGGGAGTCGCGTCCTCGCCAACAAGTTCATCCTCGTCGCCAACACCGAGGCCACGGACGGCGGCGCCGCGATCATTGCCGGCAACGAGCGCGTCATTCGCGCGCGGCTCGCCGATGCGAAGTTTTTCTACGAGACCGATCTCAAGACGTGGCTCGAACAACGTCTGCCGAAGTTCAAGGACATCGTGTTCCATGAGAAGCTCGGCACCCAGTGGGAGCGCATCGAGCGCATCGAGCGGCTGGCCACGGAGCTTGCGCCCCTGGTCGGCGCTGACGTGGAGAAGGCAAAGCGAGCGGCGCGGCTCGCCAAGGCCGACCTGTTGACCGACATGGTGGGCGAGTTTCCCGAGCTGCAAGGTCTTATGGGGAAATACTACGCACGGGCACAGGGCGAAGGCGAGAGCGTCGCGGCGACGTGTGAGGAGCATTACAAGCCATTGGGACCTGCGGATCGCGTGCCGACTGATCCAGTCGCGGCCGCAGTTGCTCTTGCTGACAAGATCGATACGCTTGTCGGATTCTGGGCGATCGACGAAAAGCCGACCGGGAGCAAGGACCCATACGCCCTGCGGCGCGCGGCGCTGGGGCTTATTAGACTCGTGTTAGAGCTTGGGCTGCGGATTTCCGTCCGCTCAATCATTTCGTTTGCATACTATGAACTTGTATTCGCGGGTAATGGGATTCGTTATGCCTTTTCCACGAACAACCATCCAAATGAGGGTAGTCCGGGCCGGCTTTTTGTTCGAGGGGTTGCACGGGAAGAAATTGATACGGTGTTGAAAGACGGTGAACTTATCGGCGTGTTTAAAGATACGGTTCCGCCTCAACCGCCGATGATTCTGCGTATTACAGGATCGCATGATTCGAGATCAGAGTGGATTTCTGACAACGACGCGCTCCAGTTGCTCAATAGTGCAAAGCTCGTCGCTCGCTATCCATTTGACGTTGAGCGCGACCTCCTCTCCTTCTTCGCCGACCGTCTGAAAGTCCAACTCCGCGAACAAGGCGCGCGCCACGATCTCGTCGACGCCGTGTTCGCCCTCGAAGGCCAGGATGATCTCCTCCTCATCGTCCGCCGCGTCGAAGCGCTCGGCAAATTCCTCGACACCGAGGACGGCAAAAATCTCCTCGCCGGCTACAAGCGCGCCACCAACATTCTGCGCATTGAGGAGAGGCGCGACAAGACCGCATACACCGGCGAGCCGTCCGCCGAACTCTATCGCCAGGCCGAGGAGTGGGAATTGGCGCGCTCCATCGACACCGCCGCCGCCGAAGCCACTGCGGCCGTGGCGCGCGAGGATTTCGCCGCCGCCATGAGCGCGATGGCGAAGCTGCGCCCGCATGTCGACGCCTATTTCGACAAGGTGACGGTCAACGTCGACGACGCGCCGGTGCGGGCGAACCGGCTCAAGCTCCTCAACCAGATTCGCGCCGCCACGCGCGCGGTCGCTGATTTCTCCAAGATCGAGGGATAGGCCCGTCAGCGCAGTCCAGGATCGGGATCAAGGGTCACTGCCTTCATCCCGAGATGATCAGCCATCTCGGCGCCCGTGAAGTTGCCGGTCGCGCTCGTCGGGGTTTCGGGGAGCATTGTCGCGTTCCAGCCATTCCACTCAGCCACGAGCCGGTCGTAGATATCCTTGCGCCGTTCCTTCAGGTTGGCGCGTTCCAGCGGATCCTCGACCACATTGAACAGGAAGGTGTTGTCAAGGATCTTGAGGTATTTCCAGTCGCCGATCCGTGCCGCGCGCTGCCACAGCGCCTTGTAACGCCAGAACAGCTTGCGCTCCACGACCCCCGCACCTTCGCCCAGATGGGGCAGCAGATTCATCCCGTCGGCCGGATAGGCCGGGTCCGGCGCCGTGCCGGCAGCGGCGAGCAGGGTCGGCAGCCAATCCATGTTCGCGGTCACCTGCTCGCTGACGCGCCCGGCCGGAATGCGGGCGGGCCAGGAGATGATGGCAGGGATGCGAAGGCCGCCCTCCAGCAATTCCGTTTTCTTGCCGCTGAACGGCCAGGTATCGGAAAAGCGCTCACCGCCATTGTCGCTCGTGAAGATCACGATGGTGTCGCCCGCAATCCCATTGTCCGCGAGCGCTTGCAGGACGCGGCCCACCTGGCCGTCCAAAGCTGCGATCATCCGCCGATAAGTCTCCTGCGAGCCGCCGTCCCGGTGGACGAGGCTCTGCCCGCGGAGACGTTCGGACTCCGCCTGATCGCCGGGAGCCTCCCAGGGCCAATGCGGCGCGTTGAAATGCAGGCTAAGGAAGAATGACTGCCCCGCGCGAGCATAATCGCCAATCACCTTCACGGCGCGATCGCCGAACAGGTCGGTGCTATAGCCCTCCAGCGAGACTCGGCTGTCCTCCTCCCATAAATCCGGAACATCCACGCCGGTGGTGTGCCGGTAATAATCCAGCGAGCCGCTGCGGTAGCCGAAGAAATGGTCGTATCCGCTTTTGTGCGGGCTGAAGAGCGGCAGCGCACCAAGGTGCCATTTGCCGATCAGCGTCGTGCCGTAACCGGCCTTGCGCAGCAGCGACGGCAGCGTCGGGTGCTCGGGCGGCAGGCCGATCCCCCGCTCGGTGCGTGCCGAGATCGGCTCCTCCAAGCCCACCGCCAGCCGGATCTGGTAGCGGCCGGTGATGATCGCGACCCGCGAGGCGGTGCAGACCGGGGAGTTGGCGTAAGCTTGCGTGAATTTCGTCCCCTGAGCGGCGATGCGGTCGATATTCGCCGTCACCAGGTCGCGGCGCCCGTAACAGGAGATGTCCGCATAACCCATGTCGTCCGCAAGGATGAAGACGATGTTCGGCCGCCGCACTGGCGTCTGCGCGGTCGAAGGCGCCGCGTTCGCGGCGACCGCCAGGGCGGCGCCACCCGTCGCTGCGGTTCTCAAGAGCTTGCGGCGCGTGTAGTCGACCGTCATGGCCATGCCCCCCGTATTGCGTGGTATTCGTTGCGTGGTGCTCGTTGTGCGGCGGGCAACACTGTAGCATAAGTAACAGGCGCAAAATCGGGTCGCCGCCTCGTCATCGCCGGGCTCGTCCCCGCCCCCCACCCTACCCTCCCCTGCAAGCGGGGGAGGGTAGGGTGGGGGCAGGGCACAGTGCGCAGGTTACCGAGACGGCCCGGACACGCCCGGCCATGATCGGGGAGAGAGGCCGGCGCGCTTCAACCTGACCCGAATCCGCCCTAAGTTTGTGTACTTGTGAAGCCGCTAAACGATAATCCCGGAGGAAAACCATGAAATGCGTGAAGCTGACGATGACGGCGATCGCCCTGGCGGTCGCCGCCGCTGGGCTGAGCACGGTCAACGCTGCCGAACAGCAGCTCAACCCGAAGGCGATCACCATCAAGCTGCCCGATCAGATCGCGTGGAAACGCAGCGCCGCCGGCACCAACGAGACCGCCGTTCTGTACGGTGACCCGGAAAAGCCCGGTCCCTACGTGCTGATGTTCAAGTGGCTGCCCGGCAACATGAGCCGACCGCACTGGCATCCCAATGATCGCATGATCACCGTGCTCAAGGGCACCTGGTGGGTCGGCACCGGCGACAAATTCGACCCCGACTCCACGGTCCCGCTTCCAGCCGGAAGCTACGCGACCCATTTTGGCAAGGAAGTTCATTACGACGGCGCCAAGGACGCCGAAGTGTGGTTGTTGATGGCCGGCGAAGGCCCGGCCACGTCAACGCCCGCTTCGACCCCGCCGCCGGCACATTAGAGCGGATTTCGATCGCGTTGAATCACTTAACCACCGTCGTCGCCGGGCTTGTCCCGGCGACCCCGAACGTTGAGGCACAGAGCAGGTAGAATCGAGGTGGCCGGGACAAGCCCGGCCACGACCGAGGGACAGAGGCCTGGGTTGAGCAAGCGAAATCTAAGTTTGCCTACTCGTGTGTGGTCTTCGGGCGCTGGTGCGTCGGGCCTTGATGCGTCGAGCTTTGGTGTGTGGAGCCCTGGTGCGTCGGGCCCTGGTGCGTCGCTTCCTTCATGTCGCCTGCGACCTTATGCGCGGCGCCCTTCGCCTTGTCGAGCTTGCCTTCAGCCCGCAGCTTCTCGTCTCCCGTCATCTTGCCAGCGGTTTCCTTGATGGCGCCCTTGGCCTTATCGGTGGCGCCCTTGATGTGTTCCCGGTCCATTGTGTTCTCCACACTCACGAGTGTTCCGTACATGCTCGGAGGAGAACGCCGGAAAATAAGTACGGTTCCGGACGAAGCCCGTGGCGAGGAGATGGTGAGTGAGGACGCGTCGGGAAGTGAATTGCATCACTTACATGTCATCGCCCGCGCAATCGGGCGATCCAGTAACCGCTTGATTCGCCAGGGGTTACTGGGTGCCCCGCTGTCGAGCCTGTGAAGGAATGACCTAGCCACTAGCGGCAGCCTGCTCCGACGGGCGTAAACGCCCTTATGGCAAGCGTGGAGAAGGAGAAGCAGCGCCGCACGAAGCATGATTCCCCTGTCCTCACATCGCGCTCCTTTCGGATGTGCCTGAATTGAGATAGCTTGGCGTCTATCCGAGGGGAACGCCATGAAATTTCCGCGCCGCCGCTACCTGCAGCTTGCATTGGCAACCGCTGCCGCGTCCGTGTTTTCATACGCCGCGTCGGCGCTCGATTATCCGACGCGGCCGGTGCGCCTGATCGTTCCGGTTGCCCCCGGCGGCGGGGCCGACATCACGGCGCGCCTGATCGGGCAGTGGCTGTCGGAGCGCCTCGGCCAGCAATTCATCGTGGAGAACCGGCCGGGCGGCGGCACCAATATCGGCACCGAGGCGGTGGCGCACGCGTCCGCCGACGGCTATACGCTCCTGCTCGTCAACTTGACTCATGCGATCAACGCCACGCTTTACGAGAAGCTCAACTATAATTTCGCACGCGATATCGAGCCGATCGCCGGCATCATCGGCGTGTCCAACGTCGTGGAGATCCATCCGTCGGTACCGGCGAAGACACTCCCCGAGTTCATCGCCTACGCCAAGGCCAATCCGGGCAAGATCAACATGGGTTCGGCCGGCAACGGCAGTTCGTCCCACATGGCGGGCGAATTGTTCAAGATGATGGCCGGCGTCAATCTGGTCCACGTGCCCTACCGCGGCCAAGGGCCGGCGATGACCGACCTGCTCGGCGGACAGCTGCAGGTGATATTCGCGACCACGCCCGGCACCACCGAATATGTCCGGATCGGCAAGCTCAATGCACTCGCGGTGACCACGGCCCAGCGCGCGGAGGCATTGCCCGACGTTCCCACCGTGGCGGAGTTCGTGCCCGGCTATGAATCGAGCCAGTGGTACGGCATCGGCACGCCTAAGGGCACGCCGGCCGAGATCGTCGACAGGCTCAACCGGGAGGTCAACGCGGCGCTCGTCGACTCGAAAATGAACGCGCGACTTGCCGATCTCGGCGGCACCGCGCTGCCAGGCTCGCCGGCCGATTTTGCCAAGCTCATCGTCGGTGAAATCGAGAAGTGGGGCAGGGTGGTCAAGTTCGCGGGCATCAGGGCGGAGTGAAAATGCTTCGGACCTCATCCTGAGGAGCGCCGCATCTTTGCGGCGCGTCTCGAAGGATGGCCACTTGCTCGGCCGTGCCTGTTGCCATCCTTCGAGACGCGCCCTTCGGGCGCTCCTCAGGATGAGGTCCGACGTATTGGCGATCTGGACGTTGAGCCTCGGCTTCACCCCTTCACGTCAAGCAATTCGACGTCGAAGATCAGCGTGGCATTCGGCGGGATGACGCCGCCGGCGCCGCGGGCGCCGTAACCGAGTTCGGGCGGGATGATGAGCGTGCGCTTGCCGCCGACCTTCATGGTCGCCACACCTTCATCCCAGCCGCTGATGACCTGACGCCGGCCGATGGGAAACTCGAATGGCTGGCCGCGATCGACCGAGCTGTCGAACTTTTTGCCCTTGGCGCCGCCTTCGTAGAGCCAGCCGGTGTAGTGCATGACGCAGATTTGACCGGGCTTCGGTGTTGCGCCCGTGCCCACCTTGCCGTCCGTGATCTTCAGGCCCGATGGCGTAGTTATGGTGGCGCCGGCGGCCTGGGCCATTGCGGCGGTGGGGGCGACGGCACTGGCTAGTGCGGTGACGACGGCGAGCGCCGCTACGGTGCTCGCAAATGGGAAAGCTCGCATTCTTCTCCTCCTTGAGATCGTGGTTGCGGGCGTCTGTCCGGCTCTGCAATCAACCGGCATCCGCGACGGCGCGGCGGGCAAGCACGCCGACCAAGTGGGCGCGATACTCCGCGCTGCCGTGAATGTCGCCGGCAAGACCGTCCGCCGGAATCGTCAGCCCTTCGAGCGATTTCGGCGAAAACCGCTTCTTGAGCGCCGCTTCGAATTCCGGCACCCGGAACACGCCCGACGCACCGGCGCCGGTCACCGCGACCCGCACTTCAGAAGGGCGCTTGGCAACGAATACGCCGACCAGCGCAAAGCGCGACGCCGGATTGCGGAATTTCTGATACGCCGCCTTCTTAGGAGTGGGGAAGCTCACCTTGGTGATGATCTCGTCAGAGGCGAGCGCGGTTTCAAACAGACCTCTGAAGAATTCGTCGGCAACGATTTTGCGCTTGGTGGTGACGATGGTGGCAGCGAGGCCAAGGCAGGCGGCCGGATAATCGGCATTGGGGTCGTTGTTGGCGATCGAACCGCCGATCGTGCCGCGGTGGCGCACCGCCGGATCGCCGATCATGTGGGCGAGCGCCGCCAGCGCCGGGATCGCCTGCTGCACCACCAGCGAAGCGGCGACATCTGCGTGGCGCGTCATGGCGCCGATCACCAGATTGCGGCCTTTGACCTCGATTGCGGACATCCCCTCGATCTTGTTGAGGTCGATGATGTCGGAGGGCGAGGCAAGGCGCTGCTTCATGGTCGGCAGCAGCGTTTGTCCGCCGGCCAGGAGCTTCGCTTCCTCGAATTTGCCGAGCATGTTGGTCGCCTGCCGCAGCCCGCTGGCGCGGTGATAGGTGAAATTGTACATTCGTGGTTCCTGCGCTCCTCTACTCGGCTGCCTGATGTGAAGGAGCGCCGCCTTTCATGGCCTTGGCTCCCGCCGCGATGGATTTCACGATATTGTGGTAGCCGGTGCACCGGCAAATATTGCCTTCAAGCTCCTCGCGGATTGTGCGCTCGTCGAGTTCGTGGCCGAGGCGATGCACCATGTCGACCGCCGTCATGATCATGCCTGGCGTGCAGAAGCCGCATTGCAAACCGTGGTTCTCGCGGAACGCCTCCTGCATGGGGTGCAGCTTGTCAGCGGTAGCAAGGCCCTCGATTGTAAGCACATCTGCGCCGTCCGCCTGCAGCGCCAGCATGGTGCACGACTTGACGGCTTTGCCGTCGACATGGACGACGCAGCAGCCGCATTGGGAGGTGTCGCAGCCCACGTGCGTCCCGGTCAGGCGCAACTGCTCACGCAAGAGCTGCACCAGCAGGGTGCGGGGCTCGACGGTGGCCTTGACGGGTTTGCCGTTCACCGTCAGCGAAACGGCAGGCATTGCGACCTCCTCATTTGCGGAGCAAGGAAAAATCTGTCTTGCCGACAAGCGTGACGGCAAGAAACAGGCAATTAACCTAATCCGCCAGCAGGATCAAGCGATTGCCTCTCTCCGTGACCGCCTGGAAGTCCGCAGGAGAGCCCGTGCCGGCACCTCCGCGCGCGCCGCTGTGGGCTGGGACCTTGCGGTTCATCGTCTCCGCCATTAAGCCGCCTTGCGTCGCGCGTACGCCATCGCGGCGGCCGAAGGGCGTCGGAAACATTGACCGGGAAGATCGAGCCAAAGCTGTTCAGGGGCTCAGGCTTCGCCATATCGTGCATCGGCCATATGGCGATCCTGGCATTGGGCCTGATTTTTGCCGGTGCAAACCCGTTCGACTCGGCGCCAGTGGACGCCATCACGGTCGAAATCGTGTCACCGAACGAGGTCGAGGGCATCGGCAAGCCGGGCGCCGCGGCAACGGCGCCATCTTTCGAACCCGTAGCGCCGGCATCACGGGCGCAGCCAACGCCCCCGTCACAGCCCGAAGCAACGGCGCCCCCCGATCCGCGAACGACGCGCGAGGCCGCCGACGCAAGCCGTACCGTCGCCTCATCCTTGATGCCGTGGCTGCAACCGCCACCCGAGCCGCCGCCACCCGCGGAGCCGCACGAGCCCAACGCCGCCGACATGTTCGGGCTGCCGCTGACGATGCCGGACGGCAGCCTCGGCGGCAGCTTCGATGCGCCGGCGACCGACAGGGCGAACATCGCAAACGACGACATCGCCGCGTTCCACAATCATTTGAAGAGCTGCTCAACTCTTCCGGCCGGAGTAAGCACGACGGACGACGTCAGAGCCGTATTGCGCATCTATCTGAAACCAGACGGCACGTTGGCGGCACCGCCGCAGCCGATCCGAATCGAAGGCGTGTCCAGGGGAGGGGGGGCGCTCTTTCAAAGCGCCGTCGCGGCGCTGCGCAAATGCCAGCCCTACAACATGCTGCCGCCCGACAAGTACAACGAATGGAAGGTATTCGACCTATCATTCACCCCGCAGAATTTCGGCGGGGGATGAGGCCACAAGTCGCTGATCCTTGTAATGGCTATTTTTGTAGCCACAATCAGGCATAATGTTCACGAAAATAACCATTGATTCCAAGCGTCATCCCCCACCCTGCTCGCGAAACGCTTGCGGCGTGATGCCGGTCTGCTTGCGGAAAAAGCGGGCAAAATGCGACGGGTCCGCGAAGGTGAGATCGTAAGCGATTTCGTGGATCGGCTGATTGGTGAAGAGGAGCTGGCGTTTCGCCTCGGTCAGAACGCGCTGGCGGATGAGGTGGCCTGCGGTGACGCCGGCAGCACGCTTGACGTGATCGTTCAGGCGATCCGGCGTCATGGCGAGCTTGCCGGCATAGAAGGAAAGCTGGCGCTCGCGGCGGAAGTGCTCCTCCACCAGATAGCGCAACGCGTCGACCGTCGGGTCCGCCGGCATCAGTGTCGCCGCGCCGGTCCTGGCGCGGCTCGCCGCCAGCCGCGCCACCGCGATGGCGATGAGCGCAAGATAGCCGCGCATGGCGAGGCGGTAGCCGGGACGGGCGAGAAAACGCTCCTCGTGGAGATCGGTGCAAAGTCGGCCGATCCGGTCCACCTCGTCCTCGCCCGACAGCGGCACCACCGGATCGGCGGCGAGCGCGCGCAGCGCCGAGATCGCCTCGCCTGAGCGCTCGCCCAGTCCGCGCGCGACATCTTCGGTGAAAGTTACCACCCAGCCCTCGGTCGTCTCCGGGCGGAAACGGAAGCCATGCGCGACGGTGGCCGGTACGATGATGGCGGCCGGCGCCTCGAAAGGGATCACCTGGGTCTCGAACGTCATCTCGCCGCCGCCGCGGGCAATCAACAGGATCTGAAACAGATTGCGATGGCGATGCGCCCGGATCGTCCAGTCGTGGATGGAGGAGCGCGAAGAGATGGTTTCGATGTGAACGAAGTCGAACGCCTGATCGTCCGGCGGATCGCCGTAGAGGTGGAACAGGGGCAGGGCGGAGCTTCGCGGCATGGGCGCAGTGTAGCGCATTTTGGCGGCCCAATGCCAAAGCGGCGGGGCCGTCTACACCCGCTTATAGGCACGATCGTGGTAGACCAGCGCCGGACCGACGGGGCCCAACCTGATGTCCACAACGGCGCCGAAGATGACGTTGTGGCTCGCCACCGCCCTGATTTCGACCACCTGGCAATCGAAAGCCACAACGGCCTCCGCCAGCACCGGGGCGCCGGTTTTGAGGGTGGACCACGATCCTGCCGCGAAACGTTGGGTGTTGACGGCGCCGGTGCGGCCGGCAAACACGTCGGCCAAGGGTTGGCCATCAGCACCCAGGGTGTTGACGCAGAAGACCTTGTTTTCGCGCAGGATCGGGCCGCCCTGGCTGCGGCGGTTAAGGCACACGAGAAGGGTCGGCGGGGCGTCCGACACCGAGCATACGGCCGTCGCGGTGAAACCGGTCTTGCCGCCCGGTCCGGCCGTCGTCACCACATGAACGGCGGCGCCGAGCCGGCACATGGCGTCGCGAAACGCCGCTGCCCCAACGGTGATGACCGGCTCAGGCCCGATCGCCTCGAAGGCGCCCGCCATGGCGTCGTCCGGTCGCTGATCGTCAGTCCAATACATCGCGCAAACATACCACGTAAGGCGGATTAAAGCAGCGCAATCCGCCAACCATGGCAGGCGGTGAGTTACGCCAGAGCCTGCCATCGGGCGCTTCGCGCGGACCCATTGGGCTAGCCCACCCTACTCCGCCGCCCGCGCGGCGCGCGAGGCAAAGTGGGACACGTCGTCCGGATTTATCCAGGTCGGATCCTTCCAGCCGCGCTCGTCGTAATCCGCCATACAGTCCTCCGCGAGGGCGATCATGCGGTCGAGCGCGCCGGAACTGCGCGCGTTCCACATCGCCTGGATGCGGATATCTTCGTGATTGCCGGCATAGTTCATCTCGTAGAGCTCGTGGCGGCCGCCGAACTCGGTGCCGACCGCGTCCCACAACAGCTTCATGATCTTGATGCGCTCGCGGTAATCGATGCCGTGGGAGCCGCGCACATATTTGGCGAGATACCTGTCGATCTCGGGGTTTTCGAAATCGAGCGCCGAGGACGGCAGATAGATCAAGGCCGAAGCGACGATCTTCTGCACGATTTCCTTGACCCGGCCGTAGGCATCGCCGGCGAACACCCGGTAGCTCGCGCCCGATTGCGCGTTGGGAAGCACGGTATCGCCGACCCACGGCACCGGATTCATCGCCATGGCGTCCGAGATCGCCCAGAACAGGTTGCGCCAGGCGATAATCTCGCCGAGCATCGCCTGGTTGCCGCGGAATTCTTCGGCGCCGGTCGCCCGCAGCGCCTTGGCGATGATGCCGACCATGAAATCAAGCTTGACGGCGAGCCTGGTGCAGCCCTGAAACTGGTAACCATTGAGAAAGCCCGAGCGCGGATAGAAGACCTTGATCTTCTCGATGTCGCGGTGGAGCAGCACGTCCTCCCACGGGATGAGCACGTTGTCGAACACGAAGATGGCGTCGTTCTCGTCGAAGCGCGACGACAGCGGATAATCGAACGGCGTTCCCATCACACTAGCGATCATCTCGTAGGACGCGCGGCAGAACAGTTTCACGCCGGGCACATCCATGGGGGCGATGAACATCACCGCAAGATCGGAATCGTTGACCGGCATCGCGGCGTTCTGGCCAAGGAAGTTGTAGTGGGTCAGCGCCGATGACGTCGCCACCACCTTGGCGCCGGAGACGTAAATGCCGGCGTCGGTCTCCTTCTGGATGGTAATGAACACGTCCTTGACCTGGTCGGCCGCCTTGGCGCGGTCGACCGGCGGATTGACGATCGCGTGATTCATGAACAGGACGTGGTTTTGCGCCCGGCGGTGCCAGTTCTGGGCGTTGCCGGCGAACTTGTCGTAGAAGGCGTGGTTGGCCCCGAGCGTATTCATCAGAGAGGCTTTGTAGTCCGGGGTGCGCCCCATCCAGCCATAGGACATGCGGGCCCAGGCGGCGATGGCCTCGCGCTGGCCTATCAAATCCTCACGGGAATGGGCAACGCGAAAGAACTTATGCGTATAGCCGCCGTTGCCCGTGTCGGTCGCGCAGGTCAGCACGTCCCTGGTGGCAGGGTCGTGCAGCGCGTCATAGAGCTTCGCGATGCTGCGCGCAGCGTTGCGGAATGCCGGATGGGTGGTGACATCGGGAACCCGCTCGCCGTAGACGTAAATCTCGCGGCCGTCGCGCAGGCTTTCAAGGTATTCCTTACCGGTGAAAGGCCGGTTGGGGGCGCCGATGTAATCCTCGGCCTTGGTCCGACCCGTCGTCGGGCTCATGGGTATCCTCCGCGGAGTGTTGCCCCCACCCAGGGTGGGGATCTCGGTCAGGGCGATCATTGGCCCGCCGCGACGGTCGGCAAAAGATACGAAACCGGGTATTTCTGGAACAATTCCCCTACTGCGTTGCCGCTCCGTGATGGCCCTGGTAAGACCGGGAATCAGGAGTTAGGGGTCAGGAATCAGGAAGGGGCAGGGGAACCTTCCTGACACCTGACCCCTGACCCCCAGTTCCTGATTCCTGACCCCCGGAGTACAGGCGACGCATGGAAGTATTCGTCCAGCAACTCATCAATGGAATTACGCTGGGCTCCATTTATGGCCTGATCGCCATCGGCTATACTATGGTGTTCGGCATCATCGGCATGGTGAATTTCGCCCACGGCGACGTATTCATGGTGTCGGCGTTCATTGGGCTGATCGCCTACCTGATCATCACCACCTGGCTTGGCATCGCCTCCGTGGTCGGCGCGCTCGTCATCGTGCTCATCGTCGCCATGGCGCTAACCTCGCTCGTCAATTGGACGATCGAGCGCATCGCCTATCGGCCGTTGCGCGGCTCATTCCGCCTGGCGCCGCTGATCTCCGCCATCGGCATGTCGATCCTGCTGTCGAATTTCGTCCAGGTCGCGCAGGGCCCGCGCAACAAGTCGATCCCGCCGCTGCTGCAGGGCGAATTCGTGCTGATGGGGCGCGAGGACTATCAGGTCACCCTGTCGCACCGCCAGCTGCTGATCTGGGTCGTGACCGCGATGCTGCTCGTGGTGTTTTGGTATTTGGTGAGCCGCACCTCCCTCGGCCGGGCACAACGCGCCTGCGAGCAGGACCAGAAGATGGCGGCGCTGCTCGGCGTTGACGTTGATCGAACCATCTCGATCACGTTCGTGATCGGTGCGGCGCTGGCGGCCGTCGCCGGCACCATGTACCTCATGGCCTGCTGATCGGCCTCGTCGAAACCATGTGGTCGGCCTATTTCTCCATCGACTACAAGGACGTTGCGGCCTTCTCGATCCTCGCCGTCACGCTGATCTTCCTGCCCCAGGGCCTGCTCGGCCGCCCGGATGTGGAGAAGGTGTAGGGACGCATGTTGTGGATGGGCTCGAAGCTTGTTCCCCGGCGTTCCCTGTGGAGAGGCCCCCCCACCCCGACCCTCTCCCCGCAAGCGGGGAGAGGGAGCAGAAGCGCCGCAGCGGGTATGAAACTCCTGGCGTTTCGGCCAAACTCCTTCTCTTGTCGATTCCATGTGGGCGCGAACGCCTCGTGAGGGCTGCTTTCATGCGCGGCGCAAAAGTCGACAAGACGAACATGTCGCGAAGGCTGCGCCGTAATGCCACAATCGCTGAACAGCGGCTCTGGTATCGACTCCGTTCGCGTTCGCTTTACGGAATGAAATTTGTCAGACAGGAGCCAATTGGACCCTACATCGTTGACTTTGTCTGTCGGGAACAACGTCTGATCATTGAAGTCGATGGGGGGCAACATGCTGAGAGCGAACGTGATTTGGTTCGCGATCAATGGTTACGTGATCATAACTACCGGATATTGCGCTTCTGGAACAATGATGTGATCCAAAACACGGATGGAGTATTGCAAGCAATCGCCGAGGTGCTGCGCGCTTCTCCCTCTCCCCGCTTGCGGGGAGAGGGTCGGGGTGAGGGGGCGTCTCCCCAAGCTCAGACGACGGGGGATACTCCCTCGCCCGCCCGCGGCGAAGGTTGACCAACGTGGCGGCCCCAGCCGGCGAGACCGACATCGCCCGCGCGTTCAAGGATGCCGGATTCTGGACTCTCGTGGCGTTCGGGCTGTTCCTGCCGCTGATCGGGTTCCGGGCCGTCCCGGACATCCGCAACGAGCTGACGCTGGAAACGCGGTGGCCGCTGCTCTTCAGTTTCGTGGCGATCGTCGCGGTCGGGCGCCTGTTCCATAATCTCGTCATCGCACCATGGCGAGAACGGCGCGGCCGCCGTCTCGCTGCGCGCGTCGCAATCGGTATGCCACGCTGGCGCTCCCGCCTGGCCGGCGTGCTCGCGCCATTTGCGATCGGCTTTGCGCTGGTCTATCCGGCGATCGCAGTATGGCTTGCGGGTCCCGGCGGCGCAGTGAAATGGCTCGACAATTTCGGCATCCAGATCCTGATCTATGTGATGCTCGGCTTCGGCCTCAACATCGTCGTCGGGCTCGCCGGACTGCTCGATCTCGGCTATGTGGCGTTTTACGCGGTTGGCGCCTATTCGTATGCGCTGCTGGCGCAGAACTTCGGACTGTCGTTCTTCATGCTGCTGCCGCTCGCCGGCATTCTGGCGGCGTTCTGGGGCTTGCTGCTCGGGTTCCCGGTGCTGCGCCTGCGCGGCGATTATCTCGCCATCGTGACCCTGGCGTTCGGGGAGATCATCCGCCTCGTGCTCATCAACTGGGTGCCCGTGACCAATGGTTATGCGGGCATTACCGGCATTCCCCGGCCGACCTTTTTCGGCATTCCGTTCAACGCCTCGGACGAAGGCTTTGCGGCCGTGTTCGGCCTTCCATACTCCCCGATCTACCGGTTGATTTGCCTCTACTACATCATCCTTGGGCTCGCCCTACTCACATCATTCGTTACCGTGCGGCTGCGCCGGTTGCCGGTCGGGCGCGCCTGGGAGGCGTTGCGCGAGGACGAGATCGCGTGCCGTTCGCTCGGCATCAACACCACCAACACCAAGCTCACCGCATTCGCCATCGGTGCCGGTTTCGGCGGCTTCGCGGGAGCCTTCTTCGCGGCGCGGCAGGGCTTCATCTCGCCGGAATCCTTCACCTTTCTGGAGTCGGCGACCATCCTTTCAATTGTGGTGCTGGGCGGCATGGGGAGCCAGATCGGCGTCGCCATTGCGGCCGTCGCCATGATCGGCGGCACCGAGGCGCTGCGCGAGCTCGACGTGCTCAAGCAGGTGTTCGGCAACGATTTCGATCCGACCCAGTACCGCATGCTGCTGTTCGGCTTCGCCATGGTGCTGATCATGGTGGTGCGTCCGCGCGGGCTGATCTCAACCCGTGAGGCCTCCGTGCATCTTTCTGAGCGCAAGAAGATTTCCGGTGCGCTCGTGCGGGAGGGGCACGGATGAGCGCGCTGTTGCGGGTCGAGCATCTCACCATGCGATTCGGCGGCCTCATCGCCGTCAATGATCTCACCTTCACGGCAAGCCGTGGCGACATCACCGCGCTGATCGGACCGAACGGCGCCGGCAAGACGACGGTGTTCAACTGCATCACCGGCTTCTACAAGCCGAGCGAAGGCCGCATTGCGCTTGCCCATGGTGCGCCGCAGATGTGGGACGAATTGACGGCGCTGACGCGACGCGACGCCCGCAGCGTCACGCGGCCCGACGGCGCGCTGTTCCTGCTCGAACGCATGCCCGATTACCTGGTCGCGCACCGCGCCAAGGTCGCCCGCACGTTCCAGAACATCCGGCTGTTTCCCGGCATGTCGGTGCTGGAAAACCTGCTGGTCGCCCAGCACAATCCCTTGATGACGGCGTCCGGCTACACGGCGCTCGGAATTTTCGGGATCGGCAATTATGGTCGCGCCGAGCGCGCCGCGATCGCCAACGCACGCCACTGGCTCGATCTCACCGGTCTCACCGATCGCGCCGACGACCCCGCGGGCGACCTGCCCTATGGGGCGCAGCGCCGGCTCGAAATCGCGCGCGCGATGTGCACCGCCCCGGTGCTGCTGTGCCTCGACGAGCCGGCCGCCGGCCTCAATCCGCGGGAAAGCGCGGAGCTCAACGAACTCATCCTGCGTATCCGGGCCGATCACAAGGTTTCGGTATTGCTGATCGAGCATGACATGAGCGTGGTGATGAAGATTTCGGACCACGTCGTGGTGCTCGACTATGGCGTCAAGATCGCCGACGGCATCCCGGCCGCCGTGCGCGACGATCCGAAGGTGATCGCCGCCTATCTGGGCGTCGAGGATGAGGAAGTGGGCCAGGTCGAGGCGGAGGTCGGGCTGTGAGGTGCGATGGGCACGAGCGTGCTGCTCCCTCTCCCCGCTTGCGGGGAGAGGGTCGGGGTGAGGGGGCCTCTCCCTACGCTCAGCGTCGCCCGGCTCAGACTCGCGGCACGCCCCCTCACCCCAGCCCTCTCCCCGCAAGCGGGGAGAGGGAGCAGGCTGCGGCAAGCGGGGGCGCATGATGACCTCCCTCCTGTGCTTGCGCGGCGTCAAGGCGTACTACGGCAATATCATTGCCCTTCGGGGCATCGACGTCGACGTCAACGAAGGCGAGATCGTCACCCTGATCGGCGCCAACGGCGCCGGCAAGTCGACCCTCATGATGACGATTTTCGGCAAGCCGCGCGCCCGCGAGGGCTCGATCGTGTTCGCCGGCCGCGACATCACCGGCCTGCCCACCCACGAGGTCGCGCGGCTCAATATCGCGCAATCGCCCGAGGGCCGGCGCATCTTCCCGCGCATGACCGTCATGGAAAACCTCCAGATGGGGGCGGTCGCGTGCGACGGCGGCAGCGCCGCCGACCTTCAACGCGTCCTCGCCCTGTTTCCGCGGCTCGCCGACCGGCTCTACCAGCGCGGCGGCACGCTGTCGGGCGGCGAGCAACAGATGCTGGCGATCGCCCGCGCCCTGATGGGCCGGCCGCGCCTGCTTCTGCTTGATGAACCCTCCCTCGGCCTCGCGCCGCTGATTGCGCGACAGATTTTCGACATCATCCGCGTCCTCAACGAACGCGACGGCTTGTCGGTGCTCCTGGTGGAGCAGAACGCCTACCATGCGCTCCGGCTCGCCCACCGCGGCTATGTGATCGTTAACGGCGCCATCACCATGACGGGCACCGGACATGAGCTGCTCGCACGGCCCGAGGTTCGCGCGGCCTATCTGGAAGGGGGGCGGGGGTAGGGTGGGCAAAGGCGGCCGCGGTGCACCGCGCCGGGTGCCGCCTTTGCCCACGCGGTCCGGCCTCGCATTCGGGGGGCACGCGGCCGGCCCTCACCGCGTGGGCAAAGCGGAACACACGCCCTGGCAAAAGCGGTTGCTCCGGGGCCGCTTTGCCCACCCTACAAGACGGCGTATGATACCCCATGCTGGATTTCGTGTCGGACAATGCCGGAGCGTTCCTGCTGGTGACCGTCGCGCTCGGCGGCGGCGCGGCTTGGCAGGCGGGGCGCGCCATCGCGCAGACGTGGCGTCCATGGTGGCAAGCGGTGCTCTACATGTTCATCCTCGGCGCCGCAGTGCGGTTCATCCACTTCGCATTGTTCGACGGCACCTTGCTGTCGCTCGGAGCCTATGCGCTCGATACCGCAGTGGCGATCGGCGGTGCGGCCTTGGGCTTTCGGACCACGCGCGCCCGGCAAATGGCGCGCCAGTACGGCTTTTTGGGCACCGCAACCTGAGGTCAAGGGCGGCAGACCGCCGCGCGACGGCGAAACCGGCGTGACTTTAGCAGGAAATCCCGTATCACATCTACAACCAAAAAGGGAGAACGACAATGCGGATCAACGGTGTGGGAACAGCGATCGGTTTGACGTTCGGACTGGCGACGGTGTTGGCGAGCGTGGTTGCGACCGGCGCGCAGGCGCAAATCAAGCTCGCCGTGGGCGGCCCGATCACCGGCGGCAGCGCTGCGTTTGGGGCTCAGCTCAAGAATGGCGTCGACCAGGCGGTCGAGGATATCAATGCGGCCGGCGGCATTCTGGGCCAGAAGCTCGTGGTGAGCATCGGGGATGACCGCGCCGACCCCAAGGAAGGCGTGTCGGTCGCAAACAAGTTCGCCGCCGATGGCGTGAAATTCGTCATCGGCCACTTCAACTCCGGCGTCACCATCCCGGCTTCCGACGTCTACCTTGAGAACGGCATGCTGGTGATTACGCCGGCCGCCACCAATCCCAAGGTCACCGATCGCCCCGGCATGTGGAACGTTTTCCGGGTGTGCGGACGCGACGACCAGCAGGGCATCGTGGCCGGCGCGCTCATTGCGGCGAAATTCAAAGGCAAGCGCGTCGCCATCATCCATGACAAGACCACCTACGGCCAAGGCCTTGCCGAGGAGACACGCAAGGCCATCAACGCAAAGGGCCTCAAGGAGGTCATGTTCGAGGGCGTGAACAAGGACGACAAGGACTTCACCGCTCTCGCCTCCAAGATCAAGTCGGCAAATCCTGACCTCGTCTACTGGGGCGGCTTGCACGACACCGGCGGCCTGATCGTGCGCCAGATGCGCGACCAGGGCGTCAAGGCGCCGCTGATGGGCGGCGACGGCCTCGCCGACGACGAGTTTGCCGCGATCGCGGGGCCCGGCGCCGACGGGACGCTGATGACCTACTCGCCCGACCCGCGCAACAATCCGAAGAACAAAGAAATTGTCGAGCTGTTCCGCAAGAAGCGCGGTTTCGAGCCCCAGGCCTATACGCTCTACAGCTATGCCGCCGTGCAGATCATCAAGCAGGCGGCTGAGCAGGCGAAGTCGCTCGATCCCAAGAAGGTCGCCGACGTGATGCATGCCGGCAAGGCATTCGACACGGTCGCTGGCGGCATCTCCTTCGACAAGAAAGGCGATGTTTCCAGCGACGGCTACCTCATAGCCGGCAAGAAGAAAGAGCGCTACGTGCTCTATACGTGGAAGAAGGGCCCGGACGGCAAGATCAGCTATTTCGAGAACGAGTAGGACGTCAGACGCTGTTGAGGAGCTGTAGCCCGGGTTGAGCGCCAGCGAAACCCGGGGAGGCGTTGCCTTGTTGATAGGGCCGTCCCCGGATTTCGCGGAGTTTATCATCGGGCCGGCCGAAGGCCGGACCCGGTGGCTCAATCCGGGCTACCGTCGCTATTTTGCCCGCTCGACGCGGCACTGGTAGCAGCCATAAGCCGCGTTGTGCACGTGCAGACTGATGATCTCGTCGCGCCGGAGCAGTCGACCGACGACCTCCGGCAGCGCATCGCCAGTCGTCACTTCCGCGGCGATGATCATGTTATGGCGATCGTAGGCGCGTAGCGACAGCGGCCGTGCCTGCAGCACTGGCGGAACCTCGTTGACACGATCGAAGGTCGGGCCGGGATCACGCCGCACGAAAATCGGGCCGAGCGAGCGGTAAGGTGACTCTGGATCGGCAAGATGGACGTAGTTGGTGAGAATGACTGTCTCACCAGGCGCCGCGTGGCGCAGACTCACGCGACACGGATATGTCGAATCTGCAGGCGCAACACGACGGACGCTGCCGTGCTGTTGCAACTCGCGCTCGCTCATCTCGAACAATGCCGCGAAAGGTTCGTAAGCCAGCCCGCAGATGCGAAAGTCCATGGCGACCTCCTAAGTTTCTCCATGGCGTTATGGCGGACCGGCGTTCGCGTTCCCACCCGGTTTCCGAAAACGAGAGTCGACGAGAATCCGGAATGCGATGTCGGCAAGAGTGGCACCGTAGGCGGATCAAAACACGTCGGATTGCATGGGGGATTGAGAGTGCTTGCAACGATTTGATATGGCTCAGTTTTTAGGGGGCATTTCGTTTTGCCAAAATGGCCGCGCCGCTCCGTGGCATCTCCAGGTATTATTACACCTTCCACCCGATCTCTAACGCCGGTTGGCCACTCAATCCGCTCAACTTTTCTTGCTTTTATCAACTAATCCCTGAGTCTATCCAGAAAAAGGAATCTTTAATTTCCTAACCTATAGGAATTAAATCAATGATCATCTATAGATTCCTAAACGCTTGCGCGATCACTAGAAGGAATCTATATGTGACTAAATTGGCCTCAATGACTGTAGAATGAATTGCTAGTAAATTAAGGCTAAGCATGGCTTTAAGAAAGGCCGAAATCCTCTTCAAAGACCAACCCGCTGGCATTCTCGAAGAGATCGCGAGCGGAGGGAGCCGCTTTATCTACGCTCCGAAATGGCAAACGCAAAGCGCATGCTCTCTCCCAATTCTGCAACGAGAGCACGAATGGGCGCGGGGCCTGCATCCTTTCTTTCAGCATCTCGGTCCAGAGGGTTGGCTCCGGGAGAGACAAGCGCGCGTCGGGCATATCGCCGAGGAAGATGATTTCGGTTTGCTCCTCCGCTACGGGCTGGATTGCATCGGCGCGGTCGGAGTCCGTCCTCCGCCCGAAACTGAAGCAACGGACACTCCTCCCATTACCGAAGTTACGGCAAGCCCGGGCCGAACCATTTCCGGCATTCAAAGAAAGCTTCTAGTTGTCAAAGACGAGAAGAGCTTCACACCAGCCGGGCCGAAGGGCCTTGCGCCCTACATCGCGAAATTCAATTCCGAAAGCGAGCGCATTGGGTCGTTGGTCCGCAATGAACAGCTGAGCCTTCGCTGGAGTGCCGAACTGCTGGGAAAGGAAGAAATCAACGAGTTTGTGGTCGGTACGGTATCGGTCCTGAATGAGACCGCCCTCGTCGTGACACGTTTTGACCGAAAGCCGGATGGCAGCAAGCTTCGGCTGGAAGACTTCGCGCAAATTCTCAACAAACCGACCGGCCGCAATTTAGGTGGAAAGTACGATGGGTCCTATGAGGACGTGGCCGCGGTCATCAAGCAGCATTCGGTCCGCTCCGAAATCGACCTTGCCCGCTTCTTCCGCCGTCTCATCGTCTTCGTGCTCGTCGGCAACTGCGACGCGCATCTTAAGAATTTTTCCTTGCTGGAGACGGACGCCGGCCTGCGCCTGTCGCCCGCCTATGATATCGTCAACACCGCCCTCTACGATGGTTTCGATCAAAACATCGCGCTCTCGATCAACGGCAAGAAGCCGCATCTTGATCAGGTTACGCGCGCCCTTCTGAAAAAATTCGGGCAGAGCATCGGGCTCCCAGCGCGCGTCGTCGACCAGACCTTCACGGACTTGCACAACCGCGTGCGCCGCGCCGCCAAGCTCTTGACCCCGCCGCAAGGCGAGCCGCCGGACGGATTTATTCATCGCTATTCCGAGATCGTGAGCCGAGCATGCCTGAGAATCCTCGGGGAATAACCCCGCTCAACTGGACAGCGCTGGTAGCGGAAACCATTCGCCGCCGCAAGGCAGAGAAACTCACGCAGCGCGAACACGCCGCACTGGCCAGCGTTAGCATTCCGACGATCGTCGGCTTCGACCGCGGCGAGCGGACGCTCACCCTGGCCAAGGCCTTCGACATTCTCCGTGTTGTAGGATTAGTCGAGGAGCCGGGCGAGGTCGGCGCGCAGGAAGTCTTCGTGCAGGAAGCTTTCGCGCGCTGGCGCGAACTGACGGCAAAGCTGCCAGAAGATTCTTCAGGCCGCTTTCCAGACGGCTGGTATCGATTTGACTATGCCCTGGAAGGCGACCTCAAGGACATTGAGCTTCATCGGCTGCCCGCCTTACTCCGACAGGCGGTGGTTCCCCACACGGGTTGGCCTTTGTTTGTGTTTCCCGGTAGGGCAGAGCTTGAGCCGAGAGAAGTCGACGGCGTGATTGAGTGTTGGTTGAAGCCCGCCGATGCAGGTGCCAACCGGCCTCTCGGCGACGCCGCACACTGCGATTTCTGGCGCGCTGCCGCGAACGGGCGTGCCTTCCTGATCCGGGGCTATCAAGAGGATAGTCAGGACACGTTCGCACCACGCACGATCTTTGACACCACACTTCCGACTTGGCGTTTGGGAGAATGCGTCCTTCACGCAAAGCGGTTCGCTGCGCAGATCGCAGTCGAACCTTCGAAGACCCAGGTTCGGCTTCGCGCGCTCTACACGGGCTTGAGCGGAAGGGTGCTCAGGGCTTGGGGAAACCCATTAAGCGATCTTATGTTCGAGGGCAGCCCGGCCCGTGGCGATGAGGCAATGCTCGAAACGGTCATTCCGGTCGATGAGATCGAGACAAGACTTGCCGAACACCTTCACCCAATCATCGCATCGCTCTTTGAGCGGTTCGGTGCCACAGGTCTGTCGGTTGACCGCGTCGCCGCCGAACTGGAGAGGATGAAGAAGAACTTTTCTTCTGTTCGCAGCTAGCGCCTCATCCCACGCCGACAGGTGAAGAAGCCCCTACCCGATCCGTCCCAGCGCCGGGAACCACTCCAAGAGATAGTAGCTCGCCTCACTGACAAAGCCCGCAAGGAATGCAATGCCGGTGAGCACCAGCAGCCCGCCCATTGCCTTTTCAACGGTTTCCAGATGGCGCTTGAAGCGCGCGATGAAGGCGGCGCAGGGCTCGACGGCGAGCGCCGCGACGATGAACGGAATGCCGAGCCCGGCGGAGTAGACGGCGAGCAGTCCGGCGCCCTTCGTGACCGTCTCCTTGGAGGCCGCTACGGCCAGGATCGCCGCAAGGATCGGCCCGATGCAAGGCGTCCAGCCGAACGCGAAGGCGAGCCCCATCGCATAGGCGCCCCACAGCCCGACCGGCCGCGCCATCCGGGCACGCTTCTCGCGCATCAGCACAGCGAGGCGGGTGAGGCCGAGGAAGTGCAGGCCCATGACGATGATGGCGATGCCGGCCACGATGCTGAGCTCCGCCGACCACGCCTGCACGAGGCCCCCGATGGCGCTCGCGCTCGCCCCGAATGCGATGAACACGGTCGAGAACCCGGCGACGAACAAGAGCGCCGCAAGCACCGTGTCGGTCCGTACCATCGGCTCGGGCTCGGCGTCGGCCAACCGCTCCAGCGACGTGCCGGCAAGATAGACGAGATAGGGTGGCACCAGCGGCAACACGCAGGGAGAAAGGAAACTCAGCACGCCGGCGAACAAAGCGGCGGCGATGGAAACATCGGCAGTCATGGACGCCTAGATGCGCCATCCGGATGGGCGAAGCAAGACTGGGCCGGGCGGTAAACGTGGTCGTGATCAGGGCGTGATCCCCCACCCTACCCTCCCCCGCGTGCGGGGGAGGGTAGGGTGGGGGTGTGCTCGGGCGACGCAGTCCGTCGAGGTCCATTGGCAAGCGTGCGGGAGACCCAGTCGGGATTGCTGGCAATGACCCTGAGATACGCCCGCGCCGGCTGGTCCGGCTCGGTACGCCCCTGCTCCCAATCGCGCAACGTACCGAGCGGAATATGGTAGCGCGCCGCGAATTCCTCCTGGGTCAACCCGAGCGTCCGTCGCAATGTCTTCACGCGGGGTACACGCCGCGCCTTCGCCATTTGTTCCGGTGTCAGCTAGAACAGAAGACTGCTCAAGTTTGATGGTAGCGGAAAATCCGTCTCATGTGGCACAACGACCTCCCATGCCCCCGCCCCGCAACCTCCTCACCGACATCCCCGGCATCCGGGTCGGCCACGCCGACGACGTGCGCGTGGCCTCCGGGGTCACGGCCATCCTGTTCGACGAGCCGTTCGTGACGGCGGTCGACATACGCGGCGGGGGACCCGGCACGCGGGAGACCGATCTGCTCGATCCGGCTCGCACCGTTGAGGGCATCGACGCGATCGTGCTGTCCGGCGGATCGGCGTTCGGGCTCGATGCGGCATCCGGCGTGCAGGCCTATTTGCGCGAGGTCGGACGTGGCTATGCGGTCGGGACCGCGCGGGTGCCGCTGGTGCCCGGCGCGATTTTGTTCGACCTCCTCAATGGCGGCGACAAGAATTGGGGCCGCTACCCGCCCTATCGGGAGCTTGCCTATGCGGCGGCCGCGCGCGCGGGCGTGGATTTTGCGCTAGGCAGCGTCGGGGCGGGTCTCGGCGCCACCACGGTCAATTTCAAGGGCGGGATCGGGTCGGCGTCGGCGGTCACAGGCGCCGGCTTCGCGGTCGGCGCGCTGGCGGCGGTCAACGCGGCCGGAAGCGTTGTGGTCGATGATGGACCGTGGTTCTGGGCGGCGCCCTATGAGCAAAATAGCGAATTCGGCGGCCACGGCTTTCCCCCCACCATGCCGGCTGGGGCGCTGGCGGGCCGCACCAAGGCAGCGCCGCGGCAGAGCACCACCCTCGTAGTAGTGGCGACCGACGCCAAGCTCTCCAAGGCGCAGGCGAGGCGCCTCGCCGTCATGGCCCAGGATGGCCTCGCCAGGGCCGTCCACCCGGTCCATACGGGCCTTGACGGCGACATCGTCTTTGCGACTGCCACCGGGCACCGCCCGCTCGACAACCCGCTCTTCGACCTGACGGCGATCGGTACCGCGGCGGCTCACGTGGTCGCCCGCGCTATCGCGCGCGGCGTATTCGAAGCAGATTCCTTGAGTTTTCCGCTGTCTTCACCAGCATATAAACAAAAATTTTAAAGGTGCGCTTTACACAGGGCATTGGGCAACGCACCCCCTGTAGCCCGGATGGAGCGTAGCGTAATCCGGGGTCAGCCTATCCCAGATTACGCTGCGCTCCATCCGGGCTACAAGGGGTGGGGTGGTTCTTGTTTCGCCGCCACAAAAAACCCACTAGGTGTGCGGTACGGTGCCGCATTGTCCGGTTGGAAACGCAAAATTTTGTTTATATGACGATAGTTGTTTATATGACGATAGTTGGGAATCAGGCGCGGGTGGGGTAGGGCGGCCCGATGAATGCGTTGGTCCGAGGCAGGGACGGCAAGTGAGGTAGCGATATGAGGCGCCAAGTTATTACGGGCGGAGTGATCGTCGTCATTTCAGTGGCATCGGCGGCGGCCTACAACATTGTGCAAGGCCGGTGGTTCAACGCCGCAACGTCGCGGACCGGAACGCAAGTCGAAACCGCGGCGTCCCTATCGTCGCCGAAATCCGAAAACCAAGCCGAGGGGTCTCGCGCAACGGCTGCGGGATGGCCCGAGCAAGGCGGGACGACCGAACCCGCACCTTCCGCACCGCAATCGGCCACGGTCGCGCAGGCCGGCGCCCGGCCGCTGCAGGCCGCGCCGCCCGCCGCCGCCAAGCCCGCCATCGCATGCGCCAATCCGAACGCCATGGGCGTCTCCCGCGTGGTCGAGATCGATACCGGTGGCGGGCCGGGCTTCGGCTCCCAGCACTTCAAGAACTACGATTTCCTGCGCGATCACGAGGTTGCGCTGACCTTCGACGACGGCCCCTGGCCCAGCAACACCCAGGCGGTGCTTAAGGCGCTCGCAGACCAGTGCTTGCGGGCGACTTTCTTCCCGATCGGCAAGCATGCAACCTATCACCCGGAAATCCTCAAACAGGTGGTCGCGGCCGGCCACACGGTCGGCAATCACACTTGGTCGCATCAAGACCTTCAGGCAGTACTGAAAAAGAGCGGCCAGGACGCCGCCATTGAGGAAATAGAAAAGGGCGTAAGCGCGGTACACATGATGGCGGGCGCCCCGACCGCGCCGTTCTTCCGCTTCCCCGACCTGCGCCACCCACCCGAAATGCTCACTTATCTGGGCGGGCGGAACATCGCGAGCTTCTCCACGGACATCGACTCCTTCGATTTCAAGATCAAGAAGCCCGACGAACTCACCAAATCCCTGATTGGCAAACTCAACAAGCTCGGCAAGGGCATCATCCTGATGCACGACTTCCAGAAGGTGACCTCGATCGCGCTGCCACAGATCCTCGGCGAGCTGCAGAAGAACGGCTTCAAGGTTGTGCACATGGTGCCGAAGGACACGCTCACTACGCTCCCGCAATACGACGAGGCCGTTCTCAAGGAGAACAAATTACCGACGATGTCGGAGAACAAGCCGACGGACAGCGTGGTGCGCACGATCGGTGGGCAGTAAGTACTTCGCTCGCGGGCGGTTGGGCGGTATCGTTTTTGGTTGACATCACGCCTAACCGCGCGCCAAATTGCAGCAAGGTTGATACACCTGCCACCTGCGCCCTTCGGGGAAGGTGAACGTATCCTTACGATCTCCGCGCCCTCGCCATTGGCGAATGGGTCGGCAATGCAGGTTCCGATCTTTTCCATTCGCCGATGAAGAGGTGCTTCTCATGCGCGATTTTCGCGATGCGAAGATCATGGCGCACGCTCTGCGCGACGCCTTGAAGGTCAAGACCATCGAAACCACCCATAGCGAGTGTCTGGAGTTGATCGCAAAGGCGTTCGGCTATGAGAACTGGAACGTTCTATCCGCCAAAATAGAGGCGGCTGGGTCGCGCGACCCCGGCCGACCCACACCTTCATCAACCAAGATGGGCGAAGCGGTCCGTACGCGGCAAATGAAGCTCCAAGACCTCGAATCCAAATCCCCGGAGGAATTGCTCGGGTTTGCGGAAGAACACGGTGTCGAGAACACATCGACGATGCGCAAGCAAGAGTTGATATTCGCCATCCTCAAACGAGTTGCTACCAACGAAATAGACATCATTGGGGAAGGTGTCGTCGAGGTGCTGCAGGACGGCTCTGGCTTTGTGCGGTCGCCGGAGGGGAATTATCTACCCGGTCCCAATGACATCTACGTTTCGCCCTCGCAAATCCGCAGGTTCGGATTGCGGACCGGAGACACCGTCAAGGGCGAAATTCGAAGCCCGAAGGAAGGCGAACGCTATTTCGCGCTTCTGAAGGTCAATACGATCAATTCCGAGGATCCGGGGCGGCCGGCCACCCTTTACTGTTCGTTCTGCGGCAAAAGCCAGCACGAAGTTCGTAAGCTGATCGCTGGTCCGACCGTTTTTATCTGCGACGAATGCGTCGATCTGTGCGACGACATAATCGACCGCGAAGATGAGCAGGGAATCTTAAACCTGTTGAAAGGGGATGCCGGTAGCGGACATCAAGCTGATCAAGCTGCGCTTGAGCACGTTCACCGCATGTCGACCGAAGAGGTAAAGTCTTTTGTGATACGCTGCAGCCGGGCCGCGGAACGCAATCGCGTCGCCCTGCAATCTGCTCAAAGAGCCCTTGCGATGCGAGACGGCGAAGTTCCTCAGGAGGGGGAGGCATTTGCCTGGGTAAAAGAAGCGCCGAGGGAAAAGCTTCTCACCCATATCGAAGAAGTTGAACGCCGATTGGAGCGATACGACACGGCGTTGCGCATCGGCGTCACCGTGCTTGACGGACGCGGACAGCAAAGCTGACATTTGGCGGTCACGATTGTGAAACCCGTGTCCTGCTATGACATCGGGCCGAAGAGTTGGCCGGATGCTCAGGCTTTTCAGTCCGGGCTTACAGGGGTGGCGCTTGCGCGTCTTCGACCTTGCGGACGCGATCGTTCATCCGTGCGATCTGCGTGTGAGTGGCGCGCAATTCGTCCAGCAGCACTGAGTGCGACCCGTCGAGCCGCATCGCAATGGCGGACAGCACGCGGATATCATCGCGCAGGCTTGCGGTATCGGTCTGTTGCCGTTGCGCCGCTGCTTGCAGGAAATGCAGGTCGGGCCACGAGTCGACCTTGGCCTTGATGGCATCCACGTCGGCCCGTAATGTGGTCAGTGCGGTTCCGTTTGCCGCGACGTCGGTCTTGACCACAGTAAGGTCGGCCTGCACCGGCGCGAGCGCGTCCGCCAGAATGGCTCTGATCTGTTCCAGGTCACTTTCGTTCATAGTTGCCCACCCCATCAAAAGTCGCCCTGAGGAGTCCTGGTCGTTTCGGACGTTTTGCCACCGATTGCCGGATGAATCAACTTCAGAGTGCTATATATTTAGAATACATCTTTTCATCCACATCGGATGGCCTGCAATGCGGCTGCCGGAGGGGGCCGGCGCCCCAGCGCGCTTACGGTCGCTCACACCCTCGCAAACCGCCCCGCCCCGTACGGCGCCGGATCGCAGAACGGCGTCGCTCCCGTCATCATCTCGGCAATGAGCCGGCCGGTCACCGGCCCGAGCGTCAACCCCCAATGGGCATGGCCGTAGGCAAGCCACAGCCCGGGCTGGCCCGGGGCGCGGCCGATCACCGGGCGAGAATCCGCAAAGCAGGGGCGCGCGCCGATCCAGGGCTCGTCCTCGACTGCGTCGCCGAGGGGAAACAGGTCGCGTGCGGCCGGCAACACGCGGTTGAGTTGCACCGGCGTCGGCGCGGCGTCGCGGGCGGCAAATTCAGCGCCAGTGGTGATGCGGATGCCCTGCTCCATCGGTGCGATGCAATAGCCGTTGTCCGCATCGAGAACCGGCCGCGCCAGGCTCGCGTTGCCGCGCGCACCGAAGTGGCGATGATAGCCGCGCTTGACGGCGAGCGGTAGATTGATGCCGAGCGGAGCGAGCAGATCGGGCGCCCACGGCCCGAGCGTCACCACGGCGGCCTCAGCGTCGATCGGGCCTTGTACGGTGTCGACCCGCCACCGCGTACCCAGGCGGTGCAGGCTGCGCGCGTCCCCTGTGACGGTCACGCCGCCGAGCGCTGCAAAACGTGCCGCATAAGCGCGGGTGAGGGCGAGCGGGTTGGTGACGCTGGCGGCGTCCTCCCAGAAGATGGCATGCCGGAATACCGGCGCCAGCGCAGGCTCAAGCACGCGCGCGTCGTCTGCGTCCATGACGTTCACCGGCAGGCCGAGTTCCATCGCGAGTGCGCGTTCGCGCGCGGTGCCGGTGAAGCTGCCGTCGCTGCGATAAAGCTTGAGCCAGCCAGTATGGCGTAAGTATCGGCGTGCCCGCGCCTCCGCCATCAGGGCCTCGTGCTCCGCGAGTGCGTGGGAAAACAGCGGCCGCATCGCCTGCATGGTGGCGACGAGACGCTCGGGCGCCGAATTGCGACGAAACGCCAGTAGCCACGGCATGACCCGGGCCAGAAAGCTCGCGTGATAATTCGCTTCGGGCGCCCACTTGAGGGCGATGCGGATGAGCGACTTCAGACTGGCCGGAAATGCGGCCGGAAACAGCGTATTGCCCTCGATGATGCCGGCGTTGCCGTAAGATGTGCCGCGGCCGGGTTCGCTGCGGTCGATAAGCGTCACCGCGAGGCCCCGTTTGACAAGATGGAGCGCTACCGAGACGCCGACGATGCCAGCGCCAAGTACGATCGCGTCGCTGCGGGCCATCGAACGTCCTTTGCGTGTCAAACCCGGCATTTGTGAACTTCGAGTCCTTCGATCATGGAAGCCGGGCCGAAATTTAGTGGGCCTTCGTGGTTGCGAGGTTCAAACTCTTGCACTCCGCTCCGGCGTGCCGGAGCGGGTTGGGGCGCGGCCCGGCTGGAGCACCACCTTGTACCGCGCTGGTGCCCGGTTAGGGCGAACGAGCCAACGAAAAGACCATCGCGGCCTTAAGGTTTTCAGTGCCTGAATTGCCAAGTCGAGTATGATGAAGATAAGCGCTGTTCGACGCCGGTCCAGGCCGCCCAGGATGACGCAACCGGGATGACGCAATGAGAACGGAGCCACCCCATTCCAGGTGCTCGATGGTGAAGAATGCGTAGCGGGTCAAAGATTCGAGCTCTCTGCTCCCCTCCCCCTTGTGGGGAGGGGTCGCGGGTGGGGGTCGCGCCAGTGTGGCACGGCCACGCCACACCGCTCGACCCCCCACCCCGACCCTCCCCCACAAGGGGGGAGGGAGGAAGCGGCGCTGCGTTGACGCGCCGCCGCGCCATCCGCATCGTCGCCGCCGCAGCGGGACTGCCCCTGGTGATCGCGGCGGTGCGCGCCGCTGCGCCGCCCGGTCAATTGTTCAGCTGGCAAGGCGAGGTCGTGGGGGCGCTGTCGGAGCTGACGCTATGGCACACCGATGCCGCGCTGGCGCAGCGCACCATCCTGCGGGTCCGCGGCGAGATCGCGCGTTATGAGGGCATTTTCAGCCTCTACCGCCAGGACAGCGAAATCTCGCGTCTCAATGGGGCCGGGACATTGCATAAGCCGTCGGGCGAACTGCGCTCCCTTGTGGAGGAAAGCCGCCGCTTCGGCGTATTGAGCGACGGCGCCTTCGACATCTCGGTGCAGCCGCTGTGGCGGCTCTATGAGGCGCATTTCTGGTCGCACAGCGACGTCCAGCAAGACATCGAGGCCCGCGCCCGCGATGTCGCACGAGAGCTCGTGGATTTCCGCAATATCGACATCGGCGACACGCATATCGCCTTTGCGCGTGCCGGCATGGGCATCACCCTCAACAGCCTCGCGCAGGGATTTATCACCGACTCAATCGCGGATTTGCTGCGCAATGAAGGCTTCGAAAGTGCCGTGGTCGATCTCGGCGAGTTTCGCACCATCGGTCGCCACCCGGAGGGCCATCCCTGGCGGATCGGCATCCGCAGCGGCATGGCGGCAGGCGGCATCGCCCGCACGATCGAGCTTGAAGACATGGCGCTTGCGGTGTCGGGCGGTTATGGCACCACGTTCGAGCCGACCGGGCGTTTCCATCACATCTTCGACCCGCACACCGGCGCATGCGCCAACGGCCTTGTCGACGTCGCTGTGATCGGGCCGCGGGCGACGGCCGCGAACGGGCTGTCGACCGCCATCTGCGTCGCCGGGGAGGACCGCGCCCCGGCGCTGCTTGCGGCCTTTCCGGGGAACCGGGCGATCCTTACGCGTCCAGACGGAACAGCGGTGACGATTCCGGCGGGGCGCACAATCGGGACATAGCGCGGACGAACCGCCATCCATGCGTTATGCGGCCTTGATCGACCACAGGGAACCCGGTCCGTGAAGCATCTTGCGCGCCATCTCGCCATTGCCGCCGCTTGGTCCACGCTCGCGATTTCGGCCGTCGTTGCCGGCACGCCCGAGGAGGATTTCCGGACCGGCCTGTCGGCCTTCAACGGCGGCGATTTTGCTAGCGCCATGCGGTTGTGGCGGCCGCTTGCCGACCGCAACGACGCGCGCTCCCAAGCCGGCATCGGATTCATGTATCACCGCGGCCTCGGGGTCAAAACCGACGACGTCCAGGCGGCATTCTGGTTGCGCAAAGCCGCCGAGCAAGGCCAAGCCGAGGGTCAACTGATGCTGGGAAGCCTCTATTTCTTCGGCCTGGGCGTACCGCAAAGCTATGCCGCCGCTTATGCGTGGTGCGAGCTTGCTCAGGACAACGGGCAAGCGGAGGCGCCGATGTGCCGCGACGCGGCCTTGCAGTCCCTGACCGAGGACGCGCAGTTGCGCGAGGCGTTCCGGATGGTGCGCGAGCTGCGCGAGCGCTTTGGGCATGTCAGCGGACAGTAACCGGAGATTCCGCCACGTCGCCCGAGCGAAAAAAAGAGGCCGGGACAAGCTCGGCCTCTCCGGTGAACTTGATTCAGGTGCCGACCGGCAACTGTCCGCGTTATTGAACCGCGAAGCAGTAGAACAAGCCGTTGCCGCCGGTGGCGACGAGACCGGGCTGGGTGCAATCCCGCGACATGTGCGATGAAATCGGGGAATGCTGGTAGACCGTGTCGGCGATGCCTTCGCGGTCGCCATGGCCCAGCATGGCGCTGCCGAAGGTGCTACTCGTCCAGTTGTTGCAAGTGAGGTTGAGGTTGGGCGGGAACGCGCGGCCCTGCATGTCCGAACCAGTCAGCATGTCGTGCTGGTTGGGCGTGTCGCCGCGCACCTTGATCCGTTCGCCCTTCTCGTCGAGCAAGGTCTCCTTGTTGATGTTCGGATTGCCGTGAAGGTCGTCGACGTCCTTGGCGACGACCGCGCCCTTGGCGTTCTGCCACGGACCTTTGCCGATGCGGTCGCGGGCGTTGGTGGCTTGGCCGCCGGCAGGCGTGTTGGAGCTGAGATAGGCGTGCCAGGTCTTGCCGGTCGAGCCTGCTGCCTGTGCCAGCGTCGTGCAATGGGCGTCCGCGCCCGCAAGACCGCCGAGATCGCCGCCCTTGCCGGAGCCGACGCTGGTGACGAAGAACGACATGTTGTTCTGCTGGGCCTGCAAGACGCCGATGCCGGCGAGCGACAGCAGCGCCGCAGAGGCGAGGATGGTGAACTTCAGCTTCGTGGTCATGGTTTCTCCCTTCTTGAAAGCGTCAGCAACAATTCGGCTGTCAGCCGCATTTTTCTTGGGCTGTCCCGGCCGCATCTTGACCTGCCCATGATAACGCGCCCCGTGCTGCACCGCTAGAGCGGATTACCGTTGGCGCGTCGATAGCCCTTCGGTCCGGCCGCGCCGCCTGATATACTGCCGTTGAGATTTCAAGGGAGGAAGACGATGCTTTTTCGCATCCGAAGGGGCTCGCTGGTTAATGCGGCCACGATTGCCGCTGCAATGTTGATGGCGGTTGCGGGCGCTCGGGCGTTCGACGAATCCAAATATCCGGACCTCAAGGGCCAATGGGACCGTACCGCCCAGCCCCGCTGGGCGGACGCCAAATCGGCGCCGCTGACGGCGGAATACCGGGCGGTTTTCGAGGAGAATCTCAAGGACCAGGCGGCTGGCGGACAGGGCACCGACCCGACCTTCACGTGCGTTGCCCCCGGCATGCCGCGCGTGATGAACATGTACGCGCCCTTCGAGATCATCGTCACTCCCCGCACGACCCATATGCTGATGGATCACATCCACGACTCGCGCCGCATCTTTACCGACGGCCGCGACTGGCCGAAGGAGATGCAGCCGAACTTCAACGGCTATTCCATCGGAACGTGGATCGACGAGGACGGCGACGGACGCTACGACGTGCTGGTGGTCGAGACCCGCGGTCTTCGCGGCCCGCGCTCCTATGACTCGACCGGGCTGCCGCTCCACGCCGACAATGAGACCGTCATCAACGAGCGCATCTATCTCGACAAGGCGGACAAGAACACCCTCTATGACGAGATCACGGTGAAGGACCACGCGTTGACCCGGCCATGGACCATGGTGAAGAAATACGTGCGCAAGCCCGCCAAGCAGCCGGTGTGGCAGGAGGCAGTGTGCGCGGAAAACAACCCCCACGTGGTCATCGCCGATGAACCCTATATGCTGAGCGCCGATGGCCTTCTGATGCCGGCCAAGAAAGATCAGGCGCCGCCGGACTTGAAATATTTCCCCCAATCGCGAAAGTAGCCGGAAGGCCGCCTCCTCAGGGAGAGGGCGGCAGGTTGAAAAAATAACGATGTTCTCGGGAGAAAACGTGATGCTGTCTCGTTGCGGTTTTGGCTCGCTGCTCTTCGCTTCCGCGATGGTTCTGTCGCTCAACGGCGCGCAGGCGCACGACGAGTCGAAATACCCTGACTGGAACGGCCAATGGCGCCGTCCGCCCGGCGTCAACAATCAATGGGAGCCGACCAAGCCGCGCGGCCAGGAAGGCGCGCCGCTGACGCCTGAGTTTCAGGCCATTTTCGAAGCCAATCTGAAGGATCAGGAGGAGGGTGGGCAAGGCACCGATCCAACCTACATCTGCATTCCGGACGGCATGCCGCGGGCGATGAACGTGATCTTCCCGATGGAAATGATCATCCTCCCCAACACGACATACATCCACATCGAGTATTTGCAGATGTTCCGCCGGATTTATACCGACGGCCGCCCGTTCCCTGAAGACACCGACACCGCGTTCATGGGCTACTCGATCGGCAAGTGGGTCGACACCGACGGTGATGGCCGATTCGACCAATTGCAGGTGGAAACCCGCTTCCTGAAGAGTCCTCGCGCGTTCGACTCAAGCGGCATTCCGCTGCACCCCGATGGTAAGACCATCGTCCATGAGCGCTTCTATCAGGACAAGGACAAGCCCGACGTGCTCCACGACGAAGTCACCACCATCGACAATGCGCTGACGCGGCCGTGGACGGTCACGAAACACTATAACCGCGTCCGTAATCCCATCTGGGTCGAGGCGATCTGCTCTGAAAACAACGACCACATCAAGCTTGGCAAGGACACCTATATGCGCAGCGCCGACGGGCTCCTGATGCCGGCCAAGAAGGGCCAGCGCCCGCCCGACCTGAAGTATTTCAACACACAGGATGCCAAGAGGTGAACTGAGCTGAAAAGCGTGTGAAACATATTCAGACCTCATCCTGAGGAGCGCGCTTTTGCGCGCGTCTCGAAGGATGGCCACAGGCGCGGCTGAGCACGCGGCCATCCTTCGAGACGCGCCGCAAAGATGCGGCGCTCCTCAGGATGAGGTCTGAATATGTTGCGCGCTCTGTCGAGAGCACATACCAAGGAGCGATCATTATGCGAATGAAACACGCATTGTTATCGACCGCCGCGAGTCTCGCGGTTGCACTCGTGGCCGCAAGTCTCGGCGCCGCCACGGCCAAGGCCGAGCCCGGGCTTTCCGGACAGGTGACCGGCGAGGGCGGCCCGATGGAGGGCGTCCTGGTCACAGCAAAGAAGAACGGCTCGACCATCGCGTATACGGTGGTGAGCGATTCGGCGGGCCGCTACGGCTTCCCGGCCGGAAAGATCGAAGGCGGCGAGTATACGTTGCGCATCCGCGCGACCGGCTTCGACCTCGACGGCGCCAGCCGCGACGGCGCGCTCAAGGCGGCGGTCGATGCTCAAAAGCCGACCACGGCGGACCTCAAGCTCAAGAAGACCCGCAATCTTGCGGCCCAGCTCGTCAATGCCGAGTGGATGATGAGCATGCCGGGCACCGACGACCAGAAGGCGCAGCTTCTCAATTGCGTCGGCTGCCACACCCTGGAGCGCATCGTCCGCTCGACCCACAACGCCGACGAGTTCACCCATGTCGTGAACCGGATGGCGAACTACGCCCAGGTGAGCCAGCCCATCAAGCCGCAGAAGCGGATGGATCCGGAATGGGCGCCGAAGCCGGAGTCATTCCGCAGGTTCGCGGATTTCCTCGCCACCACCAATCTGTCCGAAGCGGACAAGTGGGAGTACGCGCTCAAGACCCTGCCGCGTCCGGCCGGCCGCGCCACCAAGGTGCTGGTCACGGAATACGACCTGCCGCGCCCGACCATCGAGCCGCATGACGTGATCCTCGATAAGAAGGGCATGGTCTGGTATTCGAACTTCGGCGAGCAGTTCCTCGGTAAGATGGACCCGAAGACCGGCGTGCATTCGGAAATTCCGCTCCCCGAATTCAAGAAGGGCTTCCCGGTCGGCACCCTCGACCTCGAAATCGACAAGGCCGGGGACATGTGGATCGGCATGATGTTCCAGGGCGCGATCGCGAAGTTCGATCCCAACGCCGAGCAGTTCAAGTTCTACCCGATCCCGAAAGAGCAGAACAACAACGTGACCCAGCTCAACATGCTGGGCCTGGAGCACCAGGTCGACGGCAAGATCTGGACCAACAATGCCGGCAACCAGGAACTCTACCGCATCGATCTCGCGTCCGGCAAATATGAGACGCTGGCGCCGATGAAGCAGATCACCACGCCAGGCAACCACTCGATCTACGGCATCGCGTCCGATTCCAAGAACAATCTCTGGTTCATGGAATTCCAGGACAACTATATCGGCAAGGTCGACGCCAAGACGCTCGCCTTGAGCTTCTACCGCGCCCCGACGGAACGCTCGCGCAACCGCCGCGGCATCATGGACGAGCAGGACCGGCTGTGGTTCGCGGAATACCGCGGCAACAAGATCGGCATGTTCGACACCAAGGAAGAGAGCTTCAAGGAATGGGCGCTGCCGACCCCGTGGTCGGGCCCCTACTATCCGGTGGTGGACAGGAACGGCGAAATCTGGACCGGCGGCATGACCACCGATCGCGTCACCCGGCTCGACCCGAAGACCGGTCAGGCGGTCGACTACTTCCTGCCCAAGGACACCAACATCCGCCGCGTCTACGTGGATAACACGACGACGCCGGTGGCCTTCTGGACCGGCAGCAACCACGGCGCCTCCATCGTCAAGGTGGAGCCGCTGGACTGAGCCGCAAGCGGCGCTGGCGGCATGAAAGCCGGCGCCGCGCCGAGGACCCGTAGCCCGGGTTGAGCGCCAGCGAAACCCGGGGGCGGCGTTACCATCTTGATAGGGCGATCCCGGATTTCGCTGCGCTCAATCCGGGCTACGCGCTGCAACCGCACACGCGGTAGCTGGACGCCACCGATGAGCAAAGCGTCGGGCGCAGAAGCCAAAACGGACGCAACCCATTCGCCGTCAGCTCCGCTCCGGCTTCCCTCCGACCTGCAATCGATCTTCGAGCAGAGCTACCCGCGCTTTTCCGATGCCGAGTATGCCCGTCGCCATGCCGGCATCGCACGCGCCGTGGCGGCGGCGGACGCCGATCATGTGCTCATCGTCACGGTGCAGAATGTCGGCAACGCGACGCGCTGGATGACGGGTTGGCCCGGCACGGCGGAAGCCCTGCTGCTGTTCCGGCCTCCCGAGCGCATGGTGATGTTCGTCGAGTACCACAATCACCTGCCGTTGGCGCGGCAGATGTCTCGCGATACCGACGTGCGTTGGGGCGAGGAAAAGGGCATCGCCAAGGTCATCGAGGAGCTGGGGCGGCGCGGCGCCAGGCGCATCGGTGTGATCGGGCCGCTCAGCGGCCCGCGATGGAAGGCGCTGGAGGCGAAATTCGAGCTCATCAGCCTCGATGCCGATTACATCAAGCTGCGGCTCGTCAAGTCCGAGGAGGAGATCGCGTGGCTGCGCATCGGCGCGGCCTTGAGCGATGCCGGAATGGCGGCGCTCGTCGGCGGCACGCGGCCCGGCATGACGGAGCACGACCTCGGCAACATGATCGAGCGCGCCTTCGTCGGCCACGGCGGCACTCACGTCATCCATTTCATCGGCTCGACCCCGATGGCGGCGCCGGACGTCTGTGTGCCGCGGCAATTCACGTCGCGGCGCAAGATCGAGCCCGGCGACTTCGTGTTTTGTGAGTTGTCGGCTGCCTGGTGGGACTATTCCGGCCAGGTGCTGCGCGGCTTCACGGTCGAAGCCGAGCCGACCTCGCTCTATCGCGACCTGCACGCCGCCGCCTATGCGGCGTTCCAAGCGATCACCAAGGAGATCCGGCCGGGCGCGCTACCGCAAAGCCTCATCGACGCGTCGGGGATCATCGAAGCGAGCGGCTTCACCACCTGCGACGATCTCGTGCATGGCTACGGCGGCGGCTATCTCCCCCCGATCATCGGGTCCAAGAGCCGTCCGGCCGGACAGATGCCCACCTTCCCGCTCAAGGAGAACATGTGCCTGGTGGTGCAGCCCAACGTCATCACGCGCGACCTCAAGGCGGGGCTGCAGTTCGGTGAACTCGTCCGCGTCACTGCGACGGGGTTTGAATCCCTGCACCGCATGCAGCATGGTATGTTCCGGGCCGGGCAGAGTCTTTAGAACGCCCGGGCCGGCGAAAAATTCAGCGTGCCGTCCGTCGTTTGCCAGGGCAACGCGTCGCGCTTAACCAAGTTTGTCACGACGCACCTCACGAAATACGGCCTTGCAGTCGAGTTTCGACGGCCTCGGCGGGCGCGCGGTTTTGTGTCCGGATTACCCGGCGCCGAGCGCTCAAGCGACGACACAAGCAGTCGCGAACTCTGACGTTAGCGAGAATTCGTTGCTCCGGTTTGCAAGCCCCCCTTGAGGCGCGCATATGGTTTCGCTATCATTGGTTGTTGGTGTCCGAATTGCATTATGAAAATGATAGGGATCGGCGGCGGCCGTTCGCCGGGGGATTGCGATGCCGAAGTGGATAAATCAGCGTGCATTGCTGGCAGCAGGCCTTGTCGTCGTGTTGATAGCGGGGTTCTTCGCCCTGCGTTGGTTGGGACGCGAGTCGGCAGAGAGTGTAATCGGGGCAAAATCAAGCAAAAGCATTGCGGCCGCCTGGGCCGATGCGATCTTGCAGTTCGCGATCCAACCTGTCTTTCCTCCTGAGGAAGATTTGACCGTAGGTGACGTGCTGGCTTACGTCGTCGCGGACAACGATCCTGATCCACGGGTGAGAGAAAGGCAGGTTGATACGATCGATGAGCGCACACCATTCCTACAGCGGGCTGTGAAGGTCGCTCACGTCAATGTTAGAAAGAAGTTGCAAGACACCTATGCGGAGCTGCCGATCTTCCCAGGGTCTGTCAATGTGCTGGTCAGCGACAAGCAATCCCCGAACCCTGAAATGAAATCAGCGCCGCCGGTCGCTCGCCTGTTTCTAGGAGAGGTTCCGGAAAGCCACCTCCCGCGAGTGGCGATCCCCAGCCTCAAAACCGAAGGCAAGAACAGCGCGGCGGGCGGGATTGCCGTAAGCGGCCAGGGGTCAGCGAGTTTTGGGGGCAGCAATGAGGGATCCGAGGAGTTCCATCTAAGCGAAGTTAGCACTTACGGGTTGCCGAGCGCTCGCGCCATGGAATCACTGAACGAATATTGCAAAGAAACAAAAGACGACTGCCGCGAGTCAACGGTCCGCAGGTATCTTCAGCCGATTGTGGGCGACAGGATTTATGCCAAAATTTTGGATCCGCAAGGAAAGGAATTTTACCCAATCCAAGTTGGACTTGTCGTCGTAAGTCGGGTTTACTTGGCGCGGTCCATCGTGCATCGTCGGCGGGAAGGCCGGGCGCAAAACGTCGGACTATTTGGATCTCTCTTCGGGGCCGGCAACAAGGTTGACGACGCTACGCCAGAACCCCCCACCGCAACCCCAAGCGGAGGCGGCGGCAACGCCGCAACGGATGATTCTCTAATAAAGCGCGTTGACGAGCTTGAGAAGCAGCTGGCGAGAATGCGAACTGGCGCCGGGGTCTCGTCCCGGTCGTCGGCAAGCTCAGAATCCGCGTTCGACACGGGTCAACTCGTTCGGCCAGTCGCAGTTGGCTTTCGCTACGTGCAATTCCAGTTCCCAAAAGATGAAGATAAACCCAAAGACGAGAAAGATGAAAGCAAAAGCAAAGACGAGAAACAGTGAGCGCTATGGCGGTCCCATGAACCTGTGTCGGTTTTTTTTGGTCTTTGCGCTTTGTATGCCGGGCGTATTACATGCGCAGCAAACGCAGCAAAGTGGAAAACCTCCGCGCGACAATAGCAAGTATGTCGTGTTTATTCACGCTGGCGGGAAGGACATTGGCAATCAGATAGGCGAGATCACAATCGCACTGCTCAAGGAGCGATATATCGTGCGTGCGCCGGACAAAGACCAGGATAAAATCGGTGGGCCGGGTGTCGACTACTTCGATGACTCGGCGTTCGAAGCGGCGCAGGACGTGGCGAAGATCGTGAATGGCATACTCCAAAACCTCAAACTGCAGGACGAGGGCAAGACGCTGAAGCCGCGCGCGCAGCGCCTGAAGAATCCCGCCGGCTATCTGGGTGTGTGGCTCTTTTGATATTCGCTAGCAGGTCCTCGAGTCGCTTGAACAACCGTTGGGCGGGCGCCTCGGCGGCAATCCGCTTTCCCGCCACCAACGCTGCGCGATAGGCAGCAGCAGTCGGCGCGAGGCCAGGCACACATGCTGACCGATTGGCGGCCGAATTTCTTCACCTCTCCCGATCTGGTAGAGTTGAAATAAAAAGGTCCTCAATCCATGAAACTCTGCCGTTTCGACGACGACAGGATCGGTCTCGTTCGCGGCCGCAGCGTGCATGATGTGTCGGGTATTCTCGACGCACTGCCGCCGCTGCGATATCCGGTGCCGTTCGGCGACCAGCTGATCGCGCATCTTGAGAGGCTGCGGCATCGGATGGAGCGGCTTGCCGACGATGCGGCGCCGCAGCCGGTCGAGCAGGTGCGGCTCTTAAGTCCGGTCGCCAATCCTTCCAAGATCATCGGTACGCCCGTGAACTATCTGGCGCATGTCGAAGAGGCGCGCCGCGATCCGCAGATCTCGGTCTTTCACGGCGACAAGCCGCGTTCGATCGAGGAGCAGGGGCTGTTCCTGAAGGCATCGAGTTCGCTGGTCGGTCCGGCTGAAGGCGTCGCCATCAGGTTTGCCGACCGCCGCACCGATCACGAGGCCGAGCTCGGCGTGGTGATCGGCCGCAAGACCGGACCGATCGCGGAGGCGGACGCTCTCGGTGTCGTCGCCGGCTACGCCATCGCGCTCGACATGGTGGTGCGCGGCAAGGAGGACCGCAGTTTCCGCAAGTCGCCGGACAGCTATGCGGTGCTGGGCCCGTGGCTGGTCACGGCCGACGAGCTCGGCGACCCGGGCGCGCTCAATTTCACGTTGCACGTCAACGGCGAACTGCGGCAGGCCGCAAATACGCGCGAAATGATCATCGGCGTCGCCCGCCAGATTTCCTGGGCCTCGTCGGTCTATACGCTCTACCCGGGCGACATCATCATGTCGGGAACCTGCCAGGGCGTGGCGCCGGTCAAACCCGGCGACGTGATGACGCTTGTCTTCGAGCGCATCGGCGAGATGACGGTGGCGGTGCGCTGAGGCACATTACAGTATGGACACGCTGGCCGTTGGTCCCTTGCAACCCATACGGCATGTCGGGCATTGTCCATTCCGTCTGCGACAATCGAGCGCCGTTCATGAAACGCAAAATTGCGGCCATCATGGCTTCCGATATCGCCGGCTACAGCAAGCTGGTGGCGGAGGACGAAGAGGAGACGCTGCGGCGGCTTGAGTCCTATCGGGGCGTGTTTGCGGATTTCGTGACCCGCTTTTCGGGGCGAATTTTCAATACTGCCGGCGATGCCATTCTGGCTGAATATCCGAGCGCCGTGGATGCGGTGCGGTGCGCCATCGACGTTCAGGAAAGCCTGCGCACCCGCAACCTCGCCTATCCGGCGAGCCGGCAGATGAGCTTCCGGATCGGAATCACGATCGGCGACGTGGTCGAGCGCGACAGCGATCTTCTGGGCGACGGCGTGAATATCGCGAGCCGCCTGAGCGGGCTCGCCGAGCCGGGCGGCCTTTGCGTGGCGCGCACCGTCTACGAGCAGGTGGCCAACAAATTGTCTGTCGCGTTCGTCGACATCGGCGAGCAGGAGGTCAAGAACATCCCGACGCCGATCCACGTCTATGCCTTGGCGCTCGGCGGCGAGGGGCGGCGTCTGCTGTCGCGGCAAAAGAAGGTGAGCGCGTTGACTTGGCCGGTCGCCATCACGGCGGCGAGCACCGCGGCTGTCGCCGTGGCGGCGCTGTTCTATTTCACAGCAAACCGATCGAGGGGGCCGACTGGGGTGTCATCCGCGACGGTGACGGCAAGGGAGCCGCCTGCTGTGCCGCCGTTGGCGCCGCGACCGCCCGAGATGCTAGTACCTGAAATCGTGCCGTTCATCACGGATCGGCAGCGGCTTGCGATCCGTACCGCGTACATGTCCGCGCCCGACCACAAGGCGATCGCGATCAGCTTCGTGCATGCCGCATTCATCACCGACCAGAAGGACGACGAGACCGCCAAGGCCGCAGCACTTGAGGCGTGCCATCGAGCCGGCGAGCCGATCAACCCGGGTCAACGGTGCGACATCTACGCGGTCGGAAACGATGTCGTATACGGTCGCGGGCGGCCGCCGATGCCACCCGAGCCGTGGTTCGTGCATGACTCATCGATTGAAACGCCCTTTGACATCGCGTCGGTCCCGCTTGCCAACGACTTCATTCGTGCGAATCTCCAGAAGCTTTATCGAAACGGCCGCAAGTCGAAGGCTTTCGCGGTATCGCCGCAGGGGCCCGGCGGCATTTTCGTGGCGCAAGGCAGCCCGGAGGAGGCGGTGCGGCGGGCGTTGGAATTGTGCGGCAGCCGTGCCGGTGTCGCTTGCGTGACCGTGGCGGTCGACGACGCTTTCGTGGTGCCGATTCCATCGACCATGAAGGTCGTCGGCCTGTTCCGCGTCGCCAGCAATCCCGCAATCGCGCCGGAGGCGCGGGACGACATTGCGCGCCGGCTCGGCAACGCGACGGGCGGCTGGAGCGCTGTTGCAGTCGGTGCGAGCGGCAGGCCCGGATTGATGCTGCGAGCCGCCAGCGAGCGCGACGCCATCGGCGGCGCGCTCACGGATTGCGGCCGCCTCGACCGCGCCTGCCGGGTGGCGGCGATCGGGCCGTTTACGGTCGAGTCGAAGTAGGGAGGCCAGCCTCGCGGGCGCGTCTTCGGTCCTGCACAAAGGGCGCGACCGTGAGGCACTGCCGACCGTAAGCGACCAGCCGATCGGTTTCAAAGAAAAAATCAACGTCAATTCGAGTTTGTCATTCCCACGGATTGCGTCGCGCTCCGTGGATAATGCGAAGGATCATGACATTACCGTCGGATGATTGCGTAGTGAACCACATAAGGGTAGCGCACAAGCGGCACGCGCCGGATGCCGGGTCGATTCTCGACTTCCTGTGCACCTTTTGGAAATTGCGCGATCCGCTCGAATACGCGGTTTATTCGCGCCTCGAACCGCGCTGCGGCGAGCGGATTTGCCGCTTGAATGTCGGACAAGATCATATCAAGCTCGGCAAGCGCGAGCTTTGACAATCGGACCTTCATGCCCGGCGATATTTGGCAAAAACGGCCTCTACTTCCGCATCAGACGCAATATCGCCGCGGGCCACGGCAGCAAGCGCCTCGTCGATCGCCTGGAGTTCCTTAGCAGTTGCTTGATAAACACCGTGCCGCCGCGCCTCGATTTCGAGGGCGATCTGCGCAAGCTCGTCCTGGTCGTCCTCGGGCCAATGCGCGACCCGCGACAGCACTTGTTTTACATGCGTATTCATAGGTCTTATTTAGCATGACGTCCGTTCTTTTGCATCTGCCATCGTAATGAGGTGAGCTTAGTTTCCGCCCTTGTGCCTTTGCCTGCCCGGCGGACAAATTCCCTGCGCTGATTTGGTAGGGAATTTGCTCGAATGCACGGGAATCGCAGCGCGATTTAACGTCAGCTATCGTCACAACCACCGGAAATGACAAAAATTCCCTGTCAAATTCCCTGCCGAAGGGAACCGCGGAATAGGTTCGCCCCGCGCAACGCAATCCTCAAGAACGAGCCGGATGGCATCCTTCGCCATCAACAGAGCTTCCTTTTCATCCGCCCCATAGGTCACGATTTCGGGTAGCGAAGGGACTCGTACCGTAAAGCCGCCCTCCGCCTCAGGCTCAAGAACGACGGGAAATCTATGGGTTTGATCGACCATGATGTCTCTCTTGTCTCACTTTCTGCACGCTGATTCTACACCGTCTTCCTGATCCGCGTATCGAGCCCGAAAATCCGCGCCGCGTTGAGCCCGAGAATATTCCGTTTCGCCTGTTCGGAAAGGAACGGCAGGTCGATGATCTCGCTCGGCAGGTCGAAGTCGTAATGCGGCCAGTCCGATGCGAACAGCAACTGCGTTTCGGCGTTGATCATCTCCAGCGTCACTTCCAGCGCCTTGAGGTTCGTGGTCTCCATTGGCTGGGTCGTGTACCAGAAATGCTCGCGCATGTATTCGCTCGGCAGCCGGCGCAGTTGCGGGGCTTCGGATGGGCGCATCAGGTATTGGTCGTCCAGGCGCTGCATCAGGAACGGCACCCAGGCGAGCCCGCTTTCCACCCAGATCGGCTTGAGCTTGGGGAAGCGCTCCGGGATGCCGTTGATGATCCAGTTGGTGGCGTGGATCAGGTTCGACCACACGAAGCCCAGCGCATGCATGCCGAGGAAACGGTTGATGGTCGCGAGCGAGGGATCCTGCCAGTGATAGCCGGCATGGAACGCGAGCGGCTTGCCGCGTTCCTCGATCATGCGGTAGAGCCGCATGTAGTGGTTGTGATGCACCGGCTTGTAGCGGGTCGAGGTGATGCAATAGCCGATCACGCCGGGGACGTCGTCGAAGGCCTCGACCGTGCGCTCCGCCTCCTCGGGCGTGTTGAACGGCAGATAGATGAGCGACTTGATGCGGTCGTCCGCGGCCAAGAGCTTGTCTGCGAGCCAGCGGTTATAGGCGTTGGCGAGCCACACCTCCATCTCGGGCTGCGGGTGCATGCCGAGCATCAGCATCGGTGTCGGGAACACCACCATGTAGTCGATCGCGAGCGCCTCCATGGCGCGGCGCGTCAGGGTGACGTCGCGGTGGACAGCGGTCTCGGCGACCGGCTCGCGCACGCCGTCCTGATGCGGAATGCGCCCGCCGACGCTCTGGTAGCGCAGGCCGAGATCGCCGTTGAGCCCGTAGGGCGGGGCGTTGATGCGATCGTTCTGGAAGTGGATCGCCTGCTCGCGCACCACCGGGTCCTCGATATAGGTGATGATCTCCTTCCACGACACCGTCTCGACGTGATGGGCGTCGATGTCGCAGATCAGCCAATCGTGATATTTGCGCCGGATCGCGTCGCGCCTGGCGTGCGCGAGCAGGTCGCGCGTATCGGTGTAGACATCGGCCTGCTGTGGGGTGAGCAGTTGCGGCACGGCCGTGGTGGGTGCGTTCATGGCGAGTCCTCCGATACATGTAGCCCGGATGGAGGGACCGCTTTTGCGGTCCCGTAATCCGGGAGCGCGTTGCCCTCGCGCCAGCCCGTAGCCCGTAGGGCGCAATAAGCGTAGCGCATTGCGCCGCCTCATCTCAAACGCTCGCCCAGGTCGCTGTCGAGACCTCTCCCGCCTTTCGCACCAGGACGGCGCAATGCGCTACGCTTATTGCGCCCTACGGTCCTACGGCTCATCGGGCCGGCGTCGATACCATAGCGCAAGCTCCATCGGGCCGAGCCGCAGCGCACGCAGCAGCTCGGAGACGGCAGACAACAGTTCAGTCGCCGTCAGCGGCTCGTTGTCGTCACGAACGATCGGCCGAAACGTGCGCTCCTCGCCATCCGATTTCGCCACATAGAGCCGGATCGCGGCGGTCATGATCCTGGCCACCGCTTCGTCCGACACCCGCGAAGCCTCGCCGTCGCGCACGAGATCGCGTGCCGCGATATGCAGGTCAGCCGCGAAGCGGTCGATCCAAGCGTAGGGATCTGCTCCCTCCCCCCTTGTGGGGGAGGGTTGGGGTGGGGGGTCGGGAGATTGGGGCACGGAAGTGCCTCTCGGCTCGACCCCCACCCCCGACCCCTCCCCACAAGGGGGAGGGGAGAAGAGCGCGCCCGGCCGGACACGATTGTCCGGCGGCACAGTAGGATCAGACAACGACATAGACATGCCCGTCGGCGATCTCGAGCTTGGCCCGGCGCAGGGCGAAGCGTTCACCGCCCGGATGGCGGCCGGTCCGCAAATCGAACTCCCAGCCGTGCCAGGGGCAGACGATGTTCTTGCGCTGCGGGTCGTGCTGCAGCATCCGGGTTTCTCCGTTTTCGTCCACCGGCTCGCGGACCTGGCGGTAGATGCGGCCCTGGCAGACCGGTCCGCCGCGATGGGCACACTGATTGTACCACGCGACCAGCTCGCCATCGACGTTGAACACGCCGATTTCAGTGCCGTCGCAGGAAATCACCCGCCGCTCTCCCTCGGCCAGCTCGCCGACCCGCCCCACCACGAAGGATTTCATTTATCGTTTCCTTCAACGATTGCCGTCCTCGACATCGAGCCATCGAGGTGCGTAACACAATGTTCCTAGGCTTGCGCCCCGTTCGCAGATCGTCAAGTGGGCGAAGAGGCGCCATGCTATATACGGGGTCCTGCCTGCCGATTGAGGTCCGGCTGATGACAACGCGCCTGTTGGCTGCACTCGCCCTGTTAGCTGTATCGATGGCATCGGCCGCCGGCGCTGCCGAATGGCCGACCCGGCCCATACGGATCATCGCGCCTTCGACCCCGGGCGGGGCAGCCGACACGTTTGCCCGGCTGCTCGCGGAGTTCTTGCCGCCGCGCTTGCACCAGCCCCTGATCGTCGACAACCGGGCCGGCGGCGGTGGGTTGATCGGGGCGGCGGCGGCCGCCCACGCGGAGCCGGACGGCTATACCCTGGTGACCGCGAGCGTTGCGTATCACGCCATCGCGCCGGCCGTGAGCCCCAATCCGCCCTTCGATCCCATTCGCGATTTCACCCACATCGCCTTTCTGGGTGGGCCGCCCAACACATTCGTGGTGCACCCGGCGTTCGGGGTGAGGTCGGTCAAGGAGTTGATCGCGCTCGCGCGGGGCGGTCGTCCCGTCGACTACGTGTCGCCGGGAGTTGGGACCCTCGGCCATCTGCTGGTCGAATATTTCGCCCAGAAGGCCGGGATCGCCGTGCAGCACATTCCGCACAAAGGCTCGTCCCAGGCGATGGTGGATCTCATCGCCGGCAACGTCATGATCGGCTCAATGACGTGGAGTTCGGCAGTCGGGCAGGTCCGTGCTGGCACGGTGGTTCCGATCGCGGTGTCCTCGGGCGCCCGCGTGGCTGAATTTCCGCATGTGCCGACCTTGCAGGAGGAGGGGTTCGACGACCTCGTGGCGGTCACATGGTACGCCCTGTCGGGGCCGGCCGGTCTATCCGGCGATGTCGTCGAGAAGCTCAATCAAGCGGTCAATGCGGCGTGGGCAACGCCGGCCGTAAGGCGGCGGCTCGCCGACGACGCCATCGTGGCCGAGCCAATGTCGCCCCAATCCGTGACGGCATTCGTCACGAGCGAAGTGCGTAAATGGGGCCCGATCTCACGGCGCGTGATGACAAATCCCTGATTTTAGAACCATCTAGCAGTCTTGCGAGGCAGGTGCTCCAACAACCGCTGCATCGTTCCATTGCCATAAAGCCGCCCGGCGGATGTGCCCCCTGGGCAGCGCTCAGAATTTTCCCGACCTTAACAATTGGTTGGAACAACTCTGTTACATGGTGAATCTACTATGAAAGCCGGGCCTCCCTTTAGCCTCCCCCTGCAAGTGGGGAGGCTAGAGAGGGGGGAACCTGTGAATTTGCCGAGGAGTTACCGTTGGCTAGTCCGGACTTGTCGTCATCAGCTGGGCGGGAGTTTGTGGTGTCGCAGAAAGAGATCGCAGTGCTGTCATCAACCGCGGGGCGCGGAAGGCAGGCCCGAGGCGGGCTCGAGCTCGTGGCCGCCGCAGCCTCGCTGGGGCTTGGCTTTCTCAGCGGCATATCAACGCCGGCTGCGGCATCTCATCACCGTCATCATGGCGCCTATGCGATGGGGGATCTCGGTTCCCCGTCGCGCGGGTGGCATCGATCGCGCCGGCGCAGCGGCAGTGACGAGACGGCCGAAGCGCGCAAGCCGGAGCCGGCGAAGCAGCCCTCCGGTCCGCTGCTTCTTGCGATCTCGATCGGCAGCCAGCGGGTGACCGTCTATGACAACGGTACACCGGTCGCCGTCTCGCCGGTTTCGACCGGCATGGCCGGGCATCTGACCCCGATGGGCGTTTTCAGCGTCATCCAGAAGCAGAGGTGGCATCACTCCAATCTCTACAGCAATGCGCCGATGCCCTACATGCAGCGAATCACCTGGTCGGGCGTCGCGCTGCACGCCGGCGTCGTGCCGGGCCATCCGGCCTCCCACGGCTGTATCCGCCTGCCGGAACGATTTGCGGTGCGCTTGTGGGGCATGACCAAGGTCGGGGCGCGGGTCGTCATCACGCGCGGCGAGGCGGCGCCATACGAGATCGCACATCCGCGCCTCGCTGGGCTTGCTAAAGCATCCGAGGCTGCATTTGAGCCAGGTACGTCGAACGCGCGCAGTTCGGCCGCGCCCCAAGTCGCCACCGGCGCCGTCGTCGTGGCTACGACCGGTGCGGTGGCCGGCGGAGCCGGAGCGGCGGCGTCGCGCGACGATTCCGCGCCATCCTCGTCTGCGTTCGGCGCGTCGGCGTCGCCGCAGGTTGAGGGCGAGGCCGCTCCGGACAAGCCTGCCGAAGCGGGCCGACCGGCGGAGCCGGCTCCAACCCCGAAGGTCGAGGACCCCTTGCAGCAACACCCGGGTCCGATCTCATTGTTCGTCAGCCGTAAGCTCGGCAAGCTGTTCGTCCGTAAAGGTTTTGCGCCCGTGTTCGACGTCCCGGTCACGATCGCGCGTCCGGAGGAGCCGATTGGCACCCACGTCTTCACCGCCAGCCGGCCGGCGAACGAAGGTGCCGGTGTCCGCTGGCTCGCCGTTTCGCTTGGCTACGACCGGGCGGCAAGTCGTCCGGAGCCCGCGAAACGCAAGGGCCGCGGCGCGCGCGAGGAGCGGCCAGTGCCGCTCACGGCCGATTCCCTGCGCCACGCCGCCGTCGACGCCCTCGACCGTATCGAGCTCCCGCCGGAAGCGCTTGAGCGAATCGGCCCCTTGGTGGCCCCGGGCACCTCTTTGCTCATCTCCGATCAGGGCCTTGGTAGTGAGACCGGCCGGGACACGGATTTCATCGTCGTGACGAGGTAGGGTCTATTACGGCTTTGCCTGGCCCCCTGGGACCGCGGGCGTCCCGCCCGCTCTTTGACTGCGCGTCCCGCCTGCTTCTTCAGGGCGGGCGGGACGCCCGCGGTCCCAGGGTAGGGAGGGCCGCAGCCCCCAGGTGTTGCATCGATGTCACTATTTGTCGAAAATCCGACGCTGGCAGACATCTTCTTAGTGGGAAATTTCAAGGGGCCAAAAGCGCCACCGCAAAGGCTTATTGGGGCAGGTATTTTCTAGTCAGGTGACGGAGGCAAGGCTTGGGGGCCGTCGCTTCACGGCAATATATCGCGGCGGATTTTCTTGCAGACCGAAGGGTTTAGATGCATTTTAGCGGTCCCCGCGGGCGCGGCGGCGGACAATTTCCGCCGAGGGATGGAATTGGAGGCGACGGTGCAGGGCGCGCGTTGGTGTTTTTTATGCCGAGATGATCCTTCTCAGCTATTTGAACCGAATTCATTCTCGCTGCGACAAACCCTACGAGCTGATCGTTGAGTGCGAATCTTTCTGCCTCAGACGAAGTCCTGATCGGCAGGATCGCCCAAGGCGACCGGCTCGCGATGCAGGTTCTGTTCGCTCGCCATCAGGTGCGCGTGTATCGGTTTGTGCTTCGCCTCGTCGGCAACCAAGCGGCGGCCGAGGATTTGATTAGTGAAGTGTTCCTGGACGTGTGGCGTCAAGCTGACAGGTTCGAGGGTCGAAGCGCGGTTTCGACTTGGCTGCTCGCCATCGCGCGCTTCAAGGCCCTTTCCTTGATGCGGCGCAAGCCCGACGAGGAGCTCGACGAGGAGACGGCGGGAGCGATCGAGGACAGGTCGGACGATCCCGAAGTGGCGGTCCAGAAGAAGGACAAGAGCGTAGCGTTACGGAAGTGCCTGGCGGTGCTTTCGCCGGAACATCGGGAAGTGATCGATCTTGTCTATTATCACGAGAAAACGGTCCAGGAAGTGGCGGAGATCGTCGGCATTCCTGAGGCAACTGTGAAAACGCGCATGTTCTATGCGCGCAAGAGGCTTTCGGAACTGCTCAAGACAGCAGGAATTGATCGAGGTTGGCCATGAACGAAGCGAACCAGAAGATGTCGGCGGATGACATCGAGGCGTTGCTGCCTTGGTATGCGGCCGGCACTCTCGACGCGCGCGAGGCGGATCAGGTCGAAGCGGCGGTTGCCGCCGACGTCGAACTCGCCCGCCGTCTCGATCTGGTGCGGGAAGAGATGAACGAGGCCATTCTTCTCAATGAAGCGCTTGGCGTCCCCTCGGCGCGTGTGATGGAAAACCTGTTCAAGGCCATCGATAAAGAGCGCAGACGCGCACGCGATCCGGCCGCCGGCCGGGGATTGGGCGGCTTGCTCATGGATTTGTTCACGCCGCGCGCCTTCGCATTTGCGGCCGGGGCGGCGGTCGTTGTCATTATGTTGCAGGCGGGCGTCATCGCCAAGTTGATGCTGCAGGATCGTGTCGAGGCCGGCTCGTCTTTTGAGACGGCGTCAGCGCCTCCTGCCACCACGCGCGGGATCGATATCGGCTCCTTTGCGCTGGTGAGGTTCGCGCCGCAGGCAAACATGGGGGACATCACCCGTTTCCTTGATGCGCGGGGTGCCGTGATCGTCGACGGTCCGCGCCCGGGCGGCCCGGGCGGCCTGTACCGTGTGCGCGTTGCGCGTAATTATGTGGGCAGGGAAGAGCTCGAACGCCTGGTCCGGGAATTCCAGTCCGCCAGCAATCTTGTCAGTATGGCGGTGCCGGCCGAGTAGCCGATTCACCAATGGCCTTTGCGGCGGTTCCAAGCGTAGAGAAGATCGGCGAAACGATCGTACCCAAAACGAGCAATCTGGCGCACGACCGGCAAACCCAGTAGTCGAGCGAGCCACGCATCCCCTGGTGTGCGCCGCCAGACCTCGATTGCGCAGTCGGCGCCTACGAACAGCCGACCTTCGGCGTCGACCCCGTACAGCCTGCGGCGCACGTCCTCGATCCCGGCACCGAAGCGAGCGAGAGCCGTGGGTTCCAGATTGATGTCGCGGAACTCGATTGCGCCGGCTTGGGCTGCGCGCACAAGTCGGCTCTGCTGCCATTTGATGCCGCCATTACACACGCGGCATTTGGTATTGTACCAGACGATGAGCTTAGAACGCATCGACGGACCTCTTCAACGGGCCAGTCTATCTGATGTTCTGGGGTGATATGATGGACAAGCGGGATCGCCTTACAATCGCTAGAATACTCAAGGTGAACCACGCTGGCGAATATGGAGCGATCCGCATCTATCGTGCTCAAATTTCGGTTGCCAAACGCTTGTATCCTGACATCGCGCCATTCCTCGCGGAAACACTCAGCCATGAAAACAATCATTGCGCGATGTTCCGTGCTGCCATGCCTCAGCGCGATGCGCGGCCATGCCGGATCATGGCGTTGTGGGGAAATGGGGGGCTGGTTCTGGGTTTTCTAACGGCATTGTTGGGTCGTCAAGGCATTTGGATTTGTACCGCAGCGGTCGAGGCCGCGGTTCATCGGCATCTGCAGGACCAATTGCTCTTTGTTCGCGACAGAGACCCTGAACTCCATGGGCTGATCCTTGCCATTCAGAAAGAGGAGTTGATGCACTTGCATTACGCCGAGGAACGCTTGCTCGAAGGCAAATTCTTGTCACCGATTCTGGGAGTACTGATTTCAGGCGCCACCGATTTTGCAATCTGGTTGTCAGCTTGGGGAGATTCTTCCCAGATGGCGAAGGAACTAGCTGCTGCGAAGCAGGCCAGTTAAAGGCATTTGCTGCGCGCGACTCAACTCAGGAGGTTGACCGGTGACCGGCACGCGTTCGCTTTCCGAAATTCTACCCAAAGAAATGGCGGAGCTGCGCGTCCGTCCGCTGTTCATCCTGCTGCTCAGTGTGCAGCCGGCGATCAACGTTGGCAACACACCCGGCGTCGACCGGCGCGTCGGCGTCATTACCGGCGGCCGCTTCGAAGGCGAACGCTTGCGCGGCACGCTGCTTCCCGGCGGAAGCGACTGGCAGGCGATCCGACCAGGGGACGGCGCGTGGCTGCTTGACGTCCGCATCGTGCTCAAGACGGACGATGATGAGATCATCGGCATGACCTACCGTGGCTTGCGCCATGGCCCGAAGGAGGTGCTCGACCGCATTGCTCGCGGGGAGGTGGTCAAGGCGACGGACTACTATCTGCGGATCGCGCCATTTTTTGAGACGGCGTCGGCGAAGTATGGCTGGCTCAACGACATCATCGCCGTGGGCGTCGGGCACCGGTTGCCCGAGGGGCCGGTCTACCAGGTCTTCGAGGTTCTTTAGCACCCGTCACCCATTTCGGAGTCCTCGCCCAAACGAAATCAATGCAGGTACGAGATCCTTCTAAACCTTTGGTCGAAAATGGTTCCGATCTCCTTGTGACAATAGCCGGCCGATGATACCGGTTGTCCATGCCGATCCCGGCGGCTGGCGGGAACGGCGCCGACCCCGGAAACAACAAACAAAGATCCGGGCCATGGGAACGTCGAGTTGATGAGCGCGGAGACCATCCTCCAGACCGAGGATCTCACCAAGGACTTCGCCGGGTTCGTGGCCGTAAGCGGCGTCAACCTGCAAGTCGCGCGCGGCACCATACATGCCCTGATCGGCCCGAACGGCGCCGGCAAGACCACGTGCTTCAATCTGCTCACCAAGTTTCTCAAGCCCACGCACGGCCGCATCGTCTACAAGGGTGAAGACATCACGGCACTGGCCCCGGCCGATGTGGCGCGGCTCGGCCTCGTGCGCTCGTTTCAGATTTCGGCCGTATTCCCCCATCTCACCGTGCTGGAAAACGTGCGCATCGCGCTCCAGCGCAGGCGCGGCGGCTCGTTCGACTTTTGGCGGTCGAGCCGAATATTGGACGATCTCAACGATCGCGCCTTGGCCCTCATCGCCGATGTCGGCCTCGCTCCCTACGCGGGCGCCGCTGCAATCGAGCTGCCTTATGGCCGCAAGCGCGCGCTGGAACTCGCCACCACGCTCGCGCTCGATCCCGAGATGCTGCTGCTTGACGAGCCCACCGCCGGCATGGGGCACGAGGATATCGACCGCATCGCGACGCTCATCAAGGCGGTCGCGGTCAACCGAACCGTCCTGATGGTGGAACACAACCTGAGCGTTGTCGCAACGCTTTCCGACCGCATCACCGTGCTGACGCGCGGCCGCATTCTGGCGGAAGGCGACTACCAGGAGGTCTCGGCCAACCCGGACGTGCGCGAGGCTTACATGGGAACGGGGCATGGCTAGTCCCCTCCTCGCGGTCAGCGACCTGCAGGCGTGGTACGGCGAGTCCCATGTGCTTCATGGCGTGAGCTTTAAGGTCGATGCCGGCGAGGTGGTCACGTTGCTCGGCCGCAACGGCGCCGGCAAAACCACGACACTCAAGTCCATCATGGGGATGGTCGCCAAGCGCACCGGATCGGTGCAGTTTGCCGACCGCGAACTCATCGGCCTCGCGTCGAATATCATCGCCCGCGCCGGCATTGCGTTCTGTCCGGAGGAGCGCGGCATCTTCGCAAGCCTTGATGTGGAGGAAAATCTCGAGCTGCCGCCGGCGGTCCAGCCGGGCGGTCTGACGCGCGACCGTATTTTCGCACTGTTCCCGAACCTCAAAGAGCGGCTCCGCAGTCAGGGCACCAAGCTGTCCGGCGGCGAACAGCAGATGCTGGCAATCGGTCGCATCCTGCGCACCGGCGCGCGCTTGCTATTGCTCGATGAGCCAACCGAGGGTCTGGCGCCGGTGATCATCCAACAGATCGGCCGCACCATCCGGGCCCTCAAGGCGCAGGGCTTTACCATCGTGCTGGTCGAGCAGAATTTCCATTTCGCCGCGACGGTCGCGGACCGCTATTATGTGATGGAGCACGGCCGTGTGGTCGAAGGCTTTGCCCAAGGAGAATTGGACGCCAATCGCGACAAGCTGCACGAATATCTCGGCGTTTAATACAGGTTTCCATGGTACGAATCATATCGCGATATCATCCATCGGCCTCGTCCTGAGGAGCGCGCTCCTGAGCTTGTCGAAGGATGCGCGCGTCTCGAAGGACGGCCACAGGCGAGAATCGAGCCCGTGGCCATCCTTCGAGACGGCCGCGCGAAGAGCGCGGCCTCCTCAGGATGAGGCCCGAGGGTTTGAATTTGGATGGCCGGGACACGCCCGGCCATGACTCCGGAGAGAACACCAAGGGCCGCCGGCCCGGCATGGAGGGAAAGCATGAAAACCACACGCAACCTGATCGTGGGGGCGGCGCTGCTGGCGACGAGCTCCGCCTTTGCGCAATACACCGACGGCGTCGTCAAGATCGGCGTCTTGAGCGACATGTCGAGCCTCTATTCCGATATCGCCGGCCCCGGCTCCGTGGCGGCCGCGAAACTCGCCGTCGCGGACTTCAATGCGGCTGCCAAGGGCATCAAGGTCGAGATCGTCGGCGGCGATCACCAGAACAAACCGGATGTCGGATCGAGCATTGCCGGCTCGTGGTTGGATGTCGACAAGGTCGACATGATCATTGACGTTCCGAACTCCGGCGTCGCGCTTGCGGTCAGCGAGGTGGCGCGTCTCAAGAACAAGGTCTTTTTGGTCTCGGGCGCGGCGGCATCGGACCTCACGGGCCCAAAATGCAACGCCAACACCATCCACTGGACCTACGACACCTGGAATCTCGCTAACGGTACAGGCAAGGCGATGGTCAAGACCGGCGGCGACACCTGGTTCTTCATGACCGCCGACTATGCCTTCGGTCTGGCGCTGGAGCGCGACACCGCTGCGGTGGTTGAAGCGACTGGCGGCAAGGTGCTGGGCAAGGTCCGTCATCCGCTCAACAGCAATGACTTCTCCTCGTTCCTGCTGCAGGCGCAGGCGTCCCGGGCCAAGGTCATCGGCCTCGCCAACGCGGGCGGCGACACCATCAACTCGATCAAGCAGGCCGCCGAATTCGGCATCACCAAGGGTGGCCAAAGCCTTGCCGGCCTTTTGGTGTTTGCGAGCGACGTCGCGGCGCTCGGCTTGCCGACGGCGCAGGGCCTGGCCCTCACCGAGACCTGGTATTGGGACATGAACGACAACAACCGCGCCTGGACCAAGCGATGGCAGGCCGAGCGCCGCGGCAAATTCCCGACCATGGTCCAGGCCGGAGTCTATTCGGCGATCACGCACTATCTCAAAGCTGTCGAGTCACTCAAGTCCGATGGCGACGGTCGAGCCGTCGTGGCCAAGATGAAGGAGCTTCCAACCGATGATCCCCTGTTCGGCAAGGGCACGGTGCGGGCCGACGGACGCAAGATCCACGACGCCTATCTGTTCGAGGTGAAGAAGCCTGCCGAATCCAAGTATCCGGGCGACTTCTATAAGACCCGCGCCACGATTCCTGCCGCGGAAGCCTTCCGGCCGCTGCGGGAAGGCGGCTGCCCGCTGGTTCAGGGGTGAGCTTTCTGCTCCCTCTCCCGCTTGCGGGGAGGGTGGCGCCAAAGGCGCCGGGTGGGGAAAGTGGGCATGGCGGCAGCTCCGTCGCTCCGGACATCCAGTGCCGGTGAGCCCCACCCGGCCTCGCTTCGCTCGGCCACCCTCCCCGAAGACGGGGAGGGATAACGAACGGCCCTTCATGTTCGAAATCTTCGGCATTCCGTCGACGGCATTGTTCGGCCAGCTCCTGGTCGGCCTGATCAACGGCTCGTTCTATGCCCTGTTGAGCCTCGGGCTCGCGGTCATCTTCGGAATGCTCAACATCATCAATTTCGCCCACGGCGCCCAATACATGATGGGCGCGTTCGCGGCGTTCCTGCTGCTCGATAATTTCGACATCGGCTACTGGCAGGTGCTGGTGCTGGCGCCGATCATCGTCGGCGCCATCGGCGTTGCGATCGAGCGGGTGTTTCTGCAATGGCTCTACCGGCTCGATCATCTCTACGGGCTGCTGCTGACGTTCGGGCTCGCCCTCATCATCGAGGGCGCGTTCCGGCATCGCTTCGGCTCGTCGGGACTGCCTTATCGGGTGCCGGAATCCTTGCAGGGCGCGCAGAACCTCGGATTCATGTTTCTGCCCAACTACCGCGCCTGGGTGATCGTGTTCTCAATCGTCGTGTGTTTTGGTACCTGGTTTGTCATCGAGCGCACCAAGCTCGGTTCATATTTGCGAGCCGCAACCGAGAACCCGACGCTGGTGCGCGCCTTCGGCATCAATGTGCCGCGCATGATCATGCTGACCTACGGCTTTGGCGTTGCGCTGGCGGCGCTCGCCGGTGTGCTGGCGGCGCCGATCTACAATGTCAGCCCGCAGATGGGCTCCGAGCTTATCATCGTGGTGTTCGCCGTGGTCGTGATCGGCGGCATGGGATCGATCCTGGGGGCAATCCTCACCGGCTTCGGCCTCGGAATCATCGAAGGGCTCACCAAGGTGTTCTTTCCGGAGGCCTCGAATACGGTGATCTTCGTCATCATGGCGATCGTGCTCATGATCCGCCCGGCCGGACTGTTCGGACGGGGCGCCTGACATGGTTGCCGAGAACGCCGCTATTGTGGCGAAGCCTGCACGGTTCGGCGGCACCGGGATCGCCTTCGCGGTCTTGGTCGCCGTGCTTGTTCTGGGGCCGCTGCCGCCGTTGAGCCTTTATCCGGTCGACCTGATGCGGGCGCTGTGCCTGGCGCTGTTCGCTTGCGCGTTCAATCTCCTGATCGGTTATGGCGGGCTGTTGTCGTTCGGACATGCGATGTTTTTCGGCTGGGCCGCCTACGTGGCCGCGCATCTCGCCAAGGTCGGCACCGTGAGCCTGCCGTATTGGGCGGGTGCGTGGAACTTCCTCGTCATCCCGCTGCCGCCGCTCACGCCGGAGCTCGCCATTCTGGCCGGCGCGGCGTTTGCGGGCCTGCTCGGCCTCATCGCCGGCAGCCTTGCGATCCGCCGTCAGGGCATTTACTTCGCGATGATCACGCTGGCGCTCGCCCAGATGATGTACTTCTTCGCCCTGCAGGCGAAATTCACCGGCGGCGAGGACGGCATCCAGGCGGTGCCGCGGGGGCGGCTGTTCGGCGTGATCGACCTCACCGACAATGTGGCCATGTATGCGTTCGTGGCGGCGGTGTTTCTCGCCGCGTTCATCCTCATCTATCGCATCGTCCATTCGCCGTTCGGCGAAGTCCTCAAGGCGATCCGGGAGAACGAGCCGCGCGCGATTTCGCTCGGCTATAAGACGGAGCGCTACAAGCTCGTGGCCTTCGTGCTGTCGGCAACCCTCGCGGGGCTCGCGGGCGCCACCAAGGCGGTCGCGATCGGGCTCGCCTCACTCAGCGACGTGCAGTGGCAAATGTCCGGCGAGGTGGTCCTGATGACGCTCGTCGGCGGTCTCGGCACGATCTTTGGGCCGGTGGTGGGCGCCGCCATCATCGTAGCCATGCAGACCCAGCTGGTCAGCTTCGGCCAGTGGGTGACCATCATTCAGGGCGTCATCTTTGTGGCGTGCGTTCTGTTGTTCCGGCGGGGCGTCGTTGGCGAACTGGCCGCGCTGCTGCGCGTCAAGTTGTGAGGCTGGCCTCGCTTAATCTTGCACGTCACGCGCCGTGATCGCGACCACACGATCTGCTGGTTCGGCTACGATTTCTGGAAACGAAACGTCCGTGTCGGCCATGTGATCGAATAGGGCCGCGGACTCCAAAACAAAGCACTCGCTAGAAAAACGCGAGCGTGCGAATTTCAATGCTCTCCCGCGGCCGCGCATCGGGGGGCGAGGTCGGATCGCGGAAAGCCGTGTGGGCGGTCCACCGGGCGCGGCCGTCGGTCAGTGAATCGTAGACCTTGAAGACCAGCGCTTCGTCGCGCCGCATCCGCGGGAACCAATACCAGCGTTGCTCCGGATTGTAAGTGATGGCGTAGGTTTGGCCGATGCGGTGCGGATAGCGCCGCTCCGATATCACCAAATTCTCGGGCGAGAGGCTCAAGGCATCGCAGATCGCCAACGGAAAAGTTTCGACCGGATGCCGGATCGGGCGCCACACCTGGATAATGGCGAAGCGGCGGCGCAGCAGCTCGGCGGCCTCGTCCGGCAAAAGGTCTCGCACCCGCTGCGGGCCTGACCATTCGGTATAGTCGTTGTGCACCCGCGGCACGACCTCGCGAATCTTGCGCTCAGCGCGCATCTCGTCGTCGGCCGTGCGCAGCGTATGATCGAACACGACCACGCGGGACGCCCCACTCTCGGCCTTTACCAGCGCTTCCATCTCGGCGTAGTACGTGCGGCGCACGTCCGCTTCATCGAAGAAGTCGCGGACCACCGTATCATGGCGGATGAAATGAAAGCCGTTGCGTTCGAGCGTAAATTCGCGGGCGTCACGTCGACCATTGTGGATCGTGACGCGGCGGGAATCCGGCTTGCCGCCGGTGCGCGCGTCGGTCCCCCCGGGCGCTGCGGTCTCGGTGAAGATCTTGGTGCCGTCATCCACGATATAGTTGAGCGTCGCCTCGATCGCATCCGGGGCGGTCTCCGGTTCGAGGATTTGATCGACGACTTGGACCATGGGGATCTCCTTTGTCCGCGGCGGCGGGGCTTCCACTAAAAGAATAGTAGCCGCGGGCGATCATGGAAGACGGCGAACAGGAACTTTCGGCGACGCCGCGGCAATGCAGGCATGCGGGCGGAGGGGGGTAGCTCCGGCGGACGCCTTGCCCACCCTGCGACGTTAGTGCCATTCCGGCGACCGGGCGGCCCCGCCATTCGTCTCGCTCTTTCCTTGCCAAGCCGCGATCGTTCAATGTATTCGTGTACCAAAAGGGGAGGGCGCCAAATGGCTCAGATCAACGTCAAGGTCAATGGGCGTGCCGTGTCGAGGCAGGTCGAAGACCGGACCCTCCTGGTCGAGTTCCTGCGCGAGACGCTGGGCCTGACCGGGACGCATGTGGGGTGCGATACCGGGCAATGCGGGGCTTGCGTGGTCCATTTGGACGGCCGCGCAATCAAATCATGCACCATGATGGCGGCGCAGGCGTCGGGCGCCGAGATCACGACCATCGAGGGGTTGGCCAAGGGAGACGAACTTCATCCCATGCAGGCCGCGTTTCACCAGCATCACGCGCTGCAGTGCGGGTTCTGTACGCCCGGCATGATCATGACGGCGGTCGATCTGCTCAGGCGCATCCCGCATCCGGATGAGGCCACCATCCGGGCGAACCTCGACGGCAATCTATGCCGCTGTACCGGCTATCACAACATCGTCAAGGCGATTGCGGCCGCGGCCCAGGCCGGCGCCGGCGCTTAAAGGGGGGGAGCGCAGATGGCACATGAAGGCATCGGGGCGCGAGTCCCCCGCAAGGAAGATCGGCGTTTCATCACCGGCCAGGGCAACTACACCGATGATATTCCGGTGAAGAACGCCGCCTATGCGGAGTTCGTCCGCAGCCCCCACGCCCACGCCCGGATCGCGCGGGTCGACGCCTCCGCGGCGCGCGGTGCGCCGGGCGTGATCGGCGTGCTCACCGGCGCGGAGCTCGCGGACGACAAGGTCGGCGGCCTGATCTGCGGCTGGATGATCCATTCGAAGGACGGCTCGCCGATGCGGGCCGCGCCCTATGCGCCGCTGGCCCGGGACGTGGTGAGATACGTCGGTAATCCGGTCGCGATCGTGGTGGCGGAGACCAAGAATCAGGCGCGCGACGCCGCCGAGATGGTCGAGGTCGAATACCAAGAACTCCCAGCCGTCGTCGATCCTGCCGCCGCGCAGGCGCCGGGCGCTCCGCAGATCCACGCCGAGGCTCCGCACAACACCATCTATCAGTGGGCTCTCGGCGACAAGGGCGCGGTCGATCGCGCGTTCGCGGGCGCCGCGCACCGGGTCGAGATCGACCTCATCAACAATCGGCTGGTGCCGAATGCGATCGAGCCGCGCGCGGCGACCGCGATCTACGACCGTGCCGAAGGTCGCTTCACGCTCTACACCACCTCGCAGAATCCCCACGTGACGCGCCTTGTCCTGTCGGCATTCGTCGGGCTCGCGCCTGAGCACAAGCTGCGCGTGGTGGCGCCCGATGTGGGCGGCGGATTCGGATCGAAGATTTTCATCTATCCCGAGGAGACCGTGTGCCTGTGGGCGGCGCGTCGGCTCGGCGTACCGGTGAGATGGACGGCCGACCGCCGGGAGAGTTTCCTCACCGACGCCCATGGCCGTGACCACGTCACCCACGCCGAAATGGCGTTCGACGCCAATCACAAGATCGTCGGATTGCGGGTCAAGACCATCGCCAATCTCGGCGCCTACATGTCGACCTTCTCATCGAGCGTGCCGACCTATCTCTACGCGACCCTGCTGTCCGGTCAGTACGATATTCCGGCCATCTATGCCGAGGTCGACGCCGTCTACACCAACACCACCCCGGTCGATGCCTACCGGGGTGCGGGACGGCCGGAAGCCACCTACGTGGTCGAGCGGCTGACGGACATCGCGTCACGCCGCCTCGGCATCGACGCTGCCGAGATCCGGCGCAGGAACTTCATCCGCAGCTTCCCGCATCAGACGCCGGTGATCATGAACTACGACACCGGCGACTACGAGGCGAGCCTTGATGCTGCGCTCAACGCCGCCCGGTATGCGGAGTTCCCGGCTCGCCGCCGCGAGGCCGGCGCGCGCGGCAAGCTGCGCGGCATCGGTCTTTCCTGCTACATCGAGGCGTGCGGCATCGCGCCGAGCCAGGCGGTCGGCTCGCTCGGCGCCGGCGTCGGCTTGTGGGAGTCCGCCGAGGTTCGCGTCAATCCGGTCGGGACCATCGAAGTGCTGACCGGATGCCACAGCCATGGTCAGGGACACGAAACCACGTTCGCTCAGCTCGTCGCCGAGCGGTTCGGCGTGCCAACCGATCAGGTAAGCATCGTTCACGGCGATACCGACAAGGTGCAGTTCGGCATGGGCACCTATGGGTCGCGCTCCGGCGCGGTCGGCATGTCGGCGATCAACAAGGCCCTTGAGCGGGTGGAAGCCAAGGCCAAGCGCATCGCCGCACATCTCATGGAAGCCGCCGAATCCGACGTCGAGCTTAAGGGCGGCGAGTTCGTCGTCGTCGGGACCGACAAGAAGATTGCGTTTGCCAATGTGGCGCTCGCCGCCTATACGGCGCACAACCTTCCTCCTGGCACCGAACCGGGCTTGAAGGAGGGCGCATTTTACGATCCCCAGAACTTCACGTTTCCGGCCGGGACCTACGTCTGCGAGGTCGAGGTGGATCCGAAGACCGGCGGGGTTGAGATCATCCAGTTCACCGCTGCGGACGACTTCGGGACCATCGTCAATCCAATGATCGTCGAAGGCCAGGTGCATGGCGGACTTGCCCAGGGGATCGGCCAGGCCTTGCTCGAAGGGTGTCGATACGACCGCGACAGCGGCCAGCTCGTGACCGCGACCTTCATGGACTACGCGATACCGCGAGCGAGCGATCTTGTGTCGTTCAACGTCAGCACGACGGTCACCCCCTGCAAAACGAATCCGTTGGGAATAAAAGGTTGCGGGGAGGCGGGCGCGATCGGGTCGCCCGCCGCCGTCATCAATGCCATTGCGAATGCAGTCGGCGTCGAGCGGCTCGACATGCCGGCCAGCGCGCAGCGGGTCTGGGAGGCCTGCCGCGCAGCGCGGACTCCGGTCGCGGCCGAATAGGGGGCGGGAACGATGTACCAGACGACCTACGTCAGGGCCGGGAGCCTCGCTGAGGCGGCGAACCTGCTGCGGGACAATCCGGAGGCGAAGCTCATCTCCGGCGGACAGACGCTCGTTCCGACGCTCCGGCAGCGCCTTGCGCGGCCCAGCCATCTTGTCGACATCGCGCACCTTGCGGAGCTGCGCGGCTTCGCCTTCGAGGGAGGCCTCCTGGTGATCGGCGCTACCACCACGCACGCTGAGGTGGCGGCGAGCGATCTTGTGCGCAGTAAGATTCCGGGCCTCGCCCATCTTGCCGGTCTCATCGGAGATCCGCCGGTGCGCCATCTCGGGACCATCGGCGGGTCGATTGCCAACAATGATCCGGCCGCCGACTATCCTGCCGCGGTGCTGGCTCTCAACGCCACAGTGCAGACCTCGAAGCGCACGATCGCCGCCGATGATTTCTTCACCGGCCTGTTCGAAACAGCGCTCGACGCGAGCGAGATCGTGCTGCGCGTTTCATTTCCGGTTCCGCGGCGCTCTGCCTACGAGAAATTCCACCAGAGTGCTTCGCGCTTCGCGCTTGTCGGCGTGTTCGTTGCGGTCCTCGCCGACGGATCGATTCACGTCGCCGTCACGGGCGCGGGCCCTCGCGTCTTTCGGGCGACTTCGATTGAGGCGGCGCTTGCCGGGAGTTTCACCGCCGAGGCCGCCGAGTCTGCCTCCATCAGCGCTGATGGTTTGAATTCGGACATTCACGGATCGGCGGAATTCCGTGCCCATCTGGTGCCAGTCCTGGCCGGGCGAGCGGTCGCCGGTGCACGGTAGCAATTTGCGATGAGCTGGGTCTCGCTGGTGTCATTGCCCGGCTTGACCGGGCAATCTAGTATCCTTGGGGCTGTGCGTAGGGCGGATTAGCGTAAGCGTAATCCGCCATCGGCGTGTGGTGTGTCGGCGGGTTACGCCTTCGGCTAACCCGCCCGACAGGCACGGGCTTGCATAAATTGGAGCGAGTGAAAAACCCATGGACATGACCGGAACCCAACACATCGAGGCGCCACGTGACGTCGTATGGGCGGCGCTCAACGATGTCGAGGTGCTGCGTCAATCCATTCCCGGCTGCCAGTCGATCGAGAAGGTCTCCGACACCGAGATGAACGCCAAGGTGATTCTTAAGGTCGGTCCCGTGAAGGCGACCTTCACCGGCAAGGTGACGCTGTCCGATCTCGATCCTCCCAACGGCTACACCATCACCGGCGAGGGGTCGGGCGGGCCAGCCGGCTTCGCCAAGGGCAGCGCCGTTGTGCGTCTGGTTGAAGACACCGGCTCGACCACCCTGAACTACGAGGTGAAGGCGCAGATCGGCGGCAAGCTTGCCCAGCTCGGCTCGCGCCTGATCGATGCCACCTCGAAAAAGCTCGCCGGGGAGTTTTTTGAGAAGTTCGGCGAGGCGGTTGCCCCGCCCGCGGAGACGGCTGCGGCCGAGGCGGCAACGCCGGAAGCGAAAAAAGGCTGGTTCCGTACGCTGATCAAGAAATAGCCGGGAGGCTTGCGGCCTCGCGTAACTAAGATGGCTTTCGATCGCCTTTAAGGAACGTCAGTGACTGGCTTCAATCGCCTCTGTAATTGCGCCGTGTCAATTCGGTAATGCCAATAATCTAGCAACACGTCACGGTTAAGTTTCACGAACTGTTGGACCTGCTTGCGCAATGCCGTAGCGGGAATCTCGCCAGCTACAACCTCGCCACTACCGATTTCAATCGAGGCTGTCACGCTATCAGGATTGATGCCGTCCGAAGGCTCGATAGCTAACTTGATCCATGGAGCATGTCGAGTTTTGCCCTTTGGCGAAATGAAGATCGTGTTATCGACGCCCGTTATGTCTTTGCGGTAGGACACCATCTCCTCAAGTAGCTCCCTTTCAGCCAGTTCATCGCTGATATCCACAATAGGCTGAAGACCACTGGACGGACTGAGCGTCAGTGCAACCTCAGCTTCGCGCATGGCGGCCACAATGTCGGGCGGCAATAGTCGCTCGATTGAGATTTTTATGTCGTCCAAGGTGGCGAACATGTCTTACGGCTCCAGATTGACAGAAGCGAAGGTAATATAGGCTTGCTCCCTGGCAATGCAAAGCATTGCATCGCAAGCGCAGGTGCTCGGCCCAAAGCGCGTCGCTGTGCCATGCATCCACGTCATTGCCGGGCTTGACCCGGCAATCTATCTTTATGCGAAGAAGATGGACCCGCCGGTAAAGCCCGCGGGTGACGCGCAAAGGGTGGATCAACTTCGTCGGAAGAAGCTGTGAGCCCAATTATGGGGGCGCTGGGGAAACAGGACCTCCATCATGACGGCAGACCTGCCGGCGCCGATTCGCCGCATTCTCGTCGCCAACCGGAGCGAGATCGCGATCCGGGTGTTTCGTGCCGCATCCGAGCTGGGCCTTGCGACCGTCGCCATCTACGCGGAGGAGGACAAGCTTTCACTGCACCGATTCAAGGCCGACGAGGCCTATCGGGTCGGGCGCGGCGTCGCCGGCGAGCTGCAACTCGGCCCGCTAGAATCCTACCTGTCGATTGCCGAGGTCATCCGCGTTGCCGTGGCGGCGAAAGTGGACGCGATACATCCGGGATATGGCTTCCTGTCGGAAAGTCCGGAATTCGCCGAGGCCTGTGCGGCGAACGGCATCGTGTTCATCGGCCCCCAACCCCAGACGATGCGCACGCTCGGCAACAAGGTCGCGGCGCGAAACCTTGCGGTGTCGGTGGGAGTGCCGGTCATGCCGGCAACCGATCCGCTTCCCGATGACGCCGAGCAAATCAAGCGCCTCGCCCGCGCCATCGGTTTTCCGGTCATGCTCAAGGCGTCTTGGGGTGGCGGCGGGCGCGGCATGCGTCCGATCGAAAACGAGGAGAAGCTCGCCGACACGGTCTTGACCGCGAAGCGCGAGGCGAAATCCGCCTTCGGCAAGGACGACGTGTACCTTGAGAAGCTCGTGCGCAATGCGCGCCATGTGGAAGTGCAAATCCTCGGCGACACCCACGGTAACCTCGTTCATCTGTTCGAGCGCGACTGCTCGATTCAAAGGCGTCACCAGAAGGTGATCGAACGCGCGCCGGCGCCTTATGTCGACCAGAAAACGCGCGAAGCCCTGTGCGACGCCGCTCTCGCCATCGGCAAGGCCACGAATTATGTTGGCGCCGGGACGGTCGAGTTCCTGATGGATGCCGACACCGGCGCTTTCTACTTCATCGAAGTCAATCCGCGCATCCAGGTGGAACATACCGTCACCGAACAGGTGACGGGGCTTGATATCGTCAAGGCGCAGATTAGGATTCATCAGGGCGGTCGCCTTGGCCGGATCGAGGAAACCGGCATTCCGCCGCAAGACCGGATCGCACTCAACGGCCACGCGCTCCAGTGCCGGATCACGACCGAGAACCCGGAAGACAACTTCATCCCCGACTATGGACGCATCACCGCCTACCGCGGCGCCTTCGGCTTCGGGATCCGCGTCGATGGCGGGACTGCGTATTCAGGCGCAGTCGTCACCCGCTATTACGACCCGTTGCTGGAGAAGGTGACGGCGTGGGCGCCATCCTCCGAGGAAGTCATCGCCCGCATGGACCGGGCGCTGAGGGAATACCGAATCCGCGGCGTCGCCACCAACCTGACCTTTCTCGAAGCGGTCCTCAACCACCCGAAATTTCGGGCGAATGCGTACACGACGCGCTTCGTCGACGAGACTCCGGAGCTTTTCGCAACGAAGAAGCGTCGTGATCGCGCGACCAAACTGCTGACCTACATTGCGGATGTCACGGTCAACGGCCATCCGGAGACCAAAGGACGGGCAAGGCCGCCGACGCAGGCCGCCAAGCCGGAACCGCCGGTCTTCGCCAGCCCTGGGAGCGCGGGCGTCCCGCCCGCTCTTTTCCCTTCGCACGCGGGGGAAGGTAGGGAGGATGCGGGCGAGACGCCCGCGCTCCCAGGAGGGGCGGTGCCGAAGGCTAGGCTCCCGCCGCCAGGCGCCAAGCAGCACCTCGACCGGATCGGGCCGGAGAAGTTCGCGGCCTGGATGCGCGACCACAAGCGTGTGCTCGTCACCGACACGACGATGCGCGACGCCCATCAGTCGCTGCTCGCGACGCGGATGCGGACCTACGACATCGCGGCGGTTGCCCAATCCTATGCGGCCGGGCTGCCGCAGCTCCTGTCGCTGGAATGCTGGGGCGGCGCAACGTTCGACGTGTCGATGCGCTTCCTGACGGAGGACCCTTGGGAGCGCCTCGCCCTGGTGCGCGAGAAGGTCCCGAATATCCTGACCCAGATGCTTCTGCGCGGCGCCAACGGCGTCGGCTACACAAACTACCCCGACAATGTCGTACGCCATTTCGTGCAGCAGACGGCGGATGCCGGCATGGACGTTTTCCGCATCTTCGACTGCCTGAACTGGGTCGAGAACATGCGCGTCGCCATAGACGCGGTCCGGGATGCCGGCAAGCTTGCCGAGGGCGCTATCTGCTACACCGGCGACATCCTTGATCCGGATCGAGCGAAATATTCCCTCACCTATTATCTCGCCCTCGCCAAGGAGGTGGAAAACGCGGGCTGCCATATCCTCGGCCTGAAGGACATGGCGGGTCTGCTGAAGCCGGCCGCGGCCCGCGTCCTGGTCAAAGCGCTAAAGGACGAGGTGGGGCTTCCCATCCATCTCCACACCCACGACACCTCGGGAATATCCGGCGCAACGGTGCTGGCTGCCGTCGAAGCCGGCGTCGATGCGATCGATGCCGCCGTGGACTCGATGTCGGGTGCAACCTCGCAGCCCTGCCTCGGCTCGCTCGTCGAAGCGCTGCGGCACACGGAGCGCGACACTGGTCTCGACCCCGAGGCGATCCGCCGGATCAGCTTTTATTGGGAGGCCGTGCGCGCCCAGTATGCCGCCTTCGAGAGCGATCTGAAGTCGGGCGCCTCGGAAGTCTATCTCCACGAGATGCCCGGCGGACAGTTCACCAATCTGAAGGAGCAGGCGCGCGCCTTCGGCCTCGAGGCCCGCTGGCATGAGGTCGCCAAAGCCTACCGCGCCGCCAACGATATGTTCGGCGACATCATCAAGGTCACGCCGTCGTCCAAAGTGGTCGGCGACATGGCGCTGATGATGGTGACGCAGGGGCTCACTCCGGCCGATGTCGTCGATCCGCACCGCGAGATTTCCTTTCCGGCCTCGGTCGTCGAGATGCTGCGCGGCGATCTCGGCCAGCCGCCGGGCGGCTGGCCGGCGGAACTCCAGAGCAAAGTGCTCAAGGGCGCGAAGCCGTCGACGGCGCGTCCCGCTTCACTGCTCAAGGATGCCGATCTCGAGGCCGAACGCGCCAATGCCGAAAAGCGCGCGGGACGGCACATCGACGACCAGGAGCTTGCGTCGTTCTTGATGTATCCGAAGGTCTTTGCCGATTTCGCCGCCGCCGAACGCAAATATGGACCAGTCTCCGCCCTGCCGACGCCGATCTATTTCTACGGAATGCAGGCCGGCGAAGAGACGAGCGTGACCATTGAGAAGGGCAAATCGCTGGTCGTCCGCCTCCAGGCCCTCGGCGAAACCGACGAGGAGGGCCAGGTGCGGGTCTTCTTCGAACTCAATGGTCAACCGCGCATGGTAAAGGTGCCCAACCGCGCGGTGGCAAGCGCGCTGCCGGCGCGCCGCAAGGCCGAGGAGGGAAACGACGCCCATGTGGCGGCCCCGATGCCCGGCGCGATCGCAACCGTCGCGGTAAGGCCGGGCCAGCGGGTCAAGGCCGGCGACGTGCTGCTCACGATCGAAGCGATGAAAATGGAGACCGCGCTCCATGCGTTGCGAGACGCTACGGTGAGCCAAATCCTTGTTTCGCCGGGCCAACCCGTCGACGCGAAGGACCTGCTGGTGATCTTGGAGCCTAATTGATTAACGCGCCGACGATAGATAATGGCGGCCACTTTTTACCCTCCCCAGGTGCGGGGAAGGTAGGGAGGGGTGATCCCCCACAATAATGTCCACTGGATTGCACGGTCCAAACGAGCGACGACAGCATCGTCGGTGTCAACCTGATCGGAAACCACTCCTAGCGATTTGCTCAATCCACTGATCGAGCGACAACCGTCCCGGCCCCCACGCCATTATGCCAAGCGCCATGGCCGCCCAGGTTACGTGCACTGGCCAGCCGTCTGGCACCGTGAGCTCGACTACGAGAGTCATCACCAGGAGCCCGCACGCAGCGATTCGCGTCGCAAGCCCAAGAACGAGGAGGATGGGAAAGAGAATTTCGGCGGAACCGACAAGGAACGCCATGGCCTCAGGGGCTGGAAACGGGTACGGACCGCCCGGCAAATGCAACTTGAACTCCGTGCTGAAAAGGTAGACCGCAGTGTCGTTCAGTTGCAAGAAACCGTCCCATTTGTTGATGCCGGATCGCCAGAATGGAGTGGCGAGCCCGATGCGCAGGACAAGTTGGGTGAGAGACGGCTGCGCGATCTGGGCAATAATGGCGTTCGCGCGTTGAACGAACTGGCTGATCGCTTGCCATCCGTTGCGAGCGACATGCTGCTCCAGGGTCATCGGCTTTCTCCATAAAGGGCTGTCGTGAACGCGCCCGCCTCTAGCATTCCGCTAATGTTGGCGGCGAGATCGAATGACGGAGTATCCGAGACCGCTGCCGAGGCCGAGGCGCCGAGAGATTCGCCGGCCATGAGGCGCGTGAGAAAGATTGCGCCCCCGGGCGGAAGCCGTCGGACCTCCACTTCCAGGGCGGGCCTTGTCAATAAGGCGTCCTCGGCCTCGACAACCTCAACACGACTTGCCGAGCTGTCGTCCCGGTTGGTGGTGAAGATAGTGACTGCCGGAAAACGTGAGCGGACGATCCGTGCCGCGGGATGAGGTTTCAAAACAGTACCTGCCAGCTGCTCCGGAGGGATGGAAGCCAAGGCGTGCGGCATGAGCGGTTGAATATCGGCGGCGTGGTATGCGTCGAGCCATGCCCGCTCGATCCGCGCCACATCCGCCAGCCATGGCACTGATTGCGCATATTCGTACTGTTCGATGAAGTTGGGAAAGTCACATAGAAGCGCGCCATCGCCCGGAAGAAATCTCCCCCGGTGATACGCAATGTCGCCGGAAATACCGCCGCCAGAGCGTTGATGAGACTGACGGTGACGTTGTTGCGATAGACGTTGTACCGCTTCCTTGCCGCCTTGGATTTCGGCCCGGCGACCGCGGCAGGGGTGGCGAGATCCGGATCGAGCAGTGCGCCGGCAAAGACGGCTGCATAAGAAGGCTCGCCCGAATCTCCCTCGCCACCTTCAATGGGCGGCATGGGCTTTTCCCGGCATGAAACCTTGCGCGTGGCGATCGATGATCGCTTGCGCAGCGTCAGCTTCCGCTTTGAGCAAAGGCCAGTCCGGGAGATCGCTGTCCCATTCGACGAGCGTCGGGATGGGTCCGTATTGGCCGATGACGGTGTCGAAGAGTTTCCACACCGCGTCGGTGACCGGACGATCGTGGCTGTCGATGAGAAGAAGGTCGCCCTCGTCATCTGCCTGTTCGGTATGGCCGGCGAGATGAATCTCACTGACGTGCTCAAGCGGAAAATCGGCAAGATAGGCAAGCGCGGCAAAACCATGATTGGTGGCCGAAACGAACACGTTGTTGATGTCGAGCAACAAGCCACACCCGGTGCGCCGAACCAGCTCCGCGATGAACAACGTTTCGCTCATCGTTGATTCAGGGAAAATGAGATAGGTTGACGGGTTCTCAAGCAGGAGCTGGCGTCCGAGCGCCTCTTGCACTTGGTCTATGTGATCGGCGACGCGAGCCAACGTCTCC